>Ga0180009_10000480_pt1 | contig 55715 bp, 51 predicted proteins | sample OS_PC_MetaG_FD_123537 | JGI IMG/M metagenome (GOLD analysis project Ga0180009, IMG submission 123537) | Groundwater microbial communities from the Aspo Hard Rock Laboratory (HRL) deep subsurface site, Sweden - OS_PC_MetaG | ecosystem: Environmental > Aquatic > Deep subsurface > Groundwater... | reverse complement strand
GTTCATGATTGGATTGGAAGCTGCTTTTGATTAATGGATGAATACCTGGAAAAGGGACCCGCGTACAGAGCACAACCGCTCTACGAACTTAACCACCGGGTTGGAACCGCATCCACAGTCTGAACAGTCCGGCTCGTGCATCCAGGTGCAGGCCAAAGATCATCGGCATCCATCCGGCAGCATTGCATGGTGGACCGGGATGAAACCAAAGGGAACCGTTCCCGCCGGCAGAAATGCTTTGAACCGGGACGATGGTCAGGACCCGGTCAAGACCGGGCGACAGTTTATTGCCGGCCCGGGGGTTAGAGCACGGGCTCTTTGAGCAAGGCGTTAATGATCGTCACCAGATTCGCATAGGTACGTTCCGGAATGAGGACATCTTCAACCACCAGGGTTGGTGTGCTGTCGATCTTTTTGTCTTTTGCGTACTGCATACTGTCATTCATTTTCTGCACAATTTCAGGAGCATCCATCATCGTGTCGAACTCTTTCTCAAGGCCGTTCAAGCGTGCGACAAACTGGAGTTTATCCCGGTTGAACATCTCCGCGCCGAGACCCTTGTTAAAAATGAAGTCGAAGACCATCATCATCACCGGTTCTCCCTTGCCTTTCTGCTCGGCGATAAAAAACAGCCTGCCCGGATCCGGCCCCCGCCATCCAATGGGGTGATATACAAATTTCACCTTGTGGTTGAATTTCTTCTTCAGTGCCTGGTATTCCGTGCGATGGAAGTTGTAACAATGTCCGCAGTCAAAGGCAAACACTTCATGAATCGTAACCTGATCCAGAGAGTGGGCTGCCGGCGGTGAAAACGGAATAATGACCTCATATTTTCCTGGAATTGCGGAAAAACCGGTCACCGGGCACAACAGAAGAACAATAAGAATCGGAAAGATATACTTTTTCATAATCATAACGTGAATGATGATCCAAAGGGGTGCTGGAAACCAGCCGGCTGAAAAACAGCAGGTAACAGATGAGCGCATTCAGCGTCGTGCAGTCCTATCATGTTATTTTGTCCTGAAGCAGACGATTCGTCAAGATCATAATTTTTATGTCCCGGCCCTTGAACACCCTGTCTTCAGGATGTTCAAATCATACAGACCGCTCATCTTCCCCCGGCACCTGGACCCGTCGCGTCGTTTTCCGGCACCCTCGAAATGTGCACTGTTCACATTAATCCCGCGACCAAAGCCTGAAATACGGGTGCACCAAATATGTGCGGGTACCTGTAAGCGGAAAGAGGTTGTTTGTTCAGAAAACCCTGGAAGCCAGGGATGGATTCCAGGAGCGCCAAGGATGGATGCATGCGTTTTTCTGAATAAATAACCTCTTGAAGCGGTTATGATCACAACCCCACATGTTTTTGGTGCACCCTGAAATACAGACTGATGGCTTTTGTTGAACCTTTCTGCTATACTGAAAGCAAACAGCCACCGGAACAGAAATTCTTTCCCTGGAGGGTCGATGTTGAACGGATATGTTGAAATTGAAGTCTTTGATAATGATCTGAATGCTGAAATAGCAAAGGGAATCCTGGCTGAAAACGGAGTTGAAGCAATGATCGGCAAGGATGACTGCGGTGGTATGCTGCCGAATCTGCAGGTGACCCAGGGCGTTCGACTCTATGTTCTGCCCAGGGATGTTGAAAAATCTGAAAGGCTGCTGAAACCCATCACCGCTGACCAGTCTGCAGAAAACGCCGAAGCTGTCCTGATGTGGCGCTGCAGTAACTGCGGAGAGATTCTGGAACCCCAGTTTACGAGCTGCTGGAAATGCGGTGCCGATCGTGACCGTTCATCCGTTTAACCCGCAAGTCTTATGCTCCGCGCAACGTTGCGGGGCTCAATTCCCTGTTGCAGTGGCAACCAGCAGACACTGCCCGGTTGGACAAGCTCCACATTTTCTCCGGCAATATTGCTTAAACTCAAAATCGTCAAAGGGATGATCTCGCCTTCAAATGGCATGATTTCGATGGTTTCACCGATCCGCAGCTTGTTTTTCACATGCAGGGCAAACCGTTGCTTGTCACTGTCTATTTCCAGGACAGTTCCGGCCAGCTTGTATTCCTTGTAAGAAGCGTTTTGACGGTTATAAACCGAGTCGGCACCAGCCGGGGCAAGCAGCGATGCCTCTGTATAATCCCGGTGAGGAACGCGACTCAGCTCTGCCTGCCAGTGTTCCTTCCGATAAACACCTTTCTCCCTGATTTCTCTGATCGCACTGGCATAGGCCCTGACCGTGGACGCGATATAGAGATGGCTTTTCATGCGACCTTCTATTTTCAATGAATCGATGCCAGCCTCGACAAAGGCCGCCATCAATCCGATCCCGCAGAGATCCCTGGAACTGAGAAAATAGGCACTGACCGGTTGCTGTCCGGCATCCCCCATCAGCCGGTACTTGAAACGGCAGTTCTGAATACAGCCGCCCCGATTGGAATCCCTGCCGGCAATATAGGTGGAGAGGGTGCAATGGCCGGAATAGGACATACACATGGCACCATGGACAAACATCTCAACCGCCAGACCCGTTTTCTGCCTGATCGCGGCTGCCTTGTGGATTGTCAGCTCCCGGCCGACCACGATCCTTCGGGCACCCGCTTTTTTCCACATCTCCGCGTGCCAGCTGTTGATGACCGATGCCTGGGTGGAAATGTGAATCGGAATGGTGGTGTGTTTTCGAACGGCGGTCACCACCCCCATATCCGAGCAGATGGCCCCGTCGGGATGGAGCTGCTCCAGAACCCTCAGAAAGTCGGGTAACTGATCCAGTTCGCTGTCATGCAGAAAAGCATTGACAGCAATATACACTTTGCGGTGTCGGTCATGGGCATAGGTCAGTGCCTGCCCGATTTCAGAAATGGAAAAATTATCGGCAGCACTTCTCAGCCCAAACTGTTGACCTGCAATATAAACTGCATCGGCACCATAATCGATGGCAATTTTCAGCTTTTCTAAGTTGCCCGCGGGTGCTAATAGTTCAATATTCATCCACTGATTATTTCGTGGTTTGTCTGGAATATGCCAACGGTTTGGGTCGGTCGACATCGTTTGCCGGAGAAGGGGTTCCGGGTTGCTGCGATCATCCAGTCAGAATCCGCCAGATTATCCCATTTTTCCCGTTTGTCAGAACAATAACGACCATCCATGAAGAAACTCGATCTGAAGCACCTCAATCCGGAACAGTACAAAGCCGTTAAAACCATTGATAAGCCGGTACTTCTCCTGGCCGGCGCCGGCAGTGGCAAAACCCGGGTCATCACATACAGAATCGCCCATCTGGTATCAAACTGTAAAGTGCCCGCGAATCAAATCCTGGCACTGACCTTTACCAACAAATCGGCTCAGGAGATGCGCACACGGGTTCAGGAACTGCTGCCAGGTCAGGCAAAGGGATTGACGGTCACCACCTTTCACGCGCTCTGCGTTCGATTTCTCAGGGAATATATTCACCTGATTGGTTATCAGCGGGATTTTGTTATCTTCGACACCGCCAGCCAGCTGTCGACATTGAAAACCATTTATGAGGATGAGGACATCGACAGCCAGACCTATAACCTGAAGGCGACATTCTACGAAATCATGAAAGCCAAAGGCAAGGGGCAGGGGCCGGACTATTTTCTGAACCAGTCCTTTGATGCCTTTGCTCAGGTCACGGGAAAGCTGTATCGTGAATACAACCGGGTGCTCAAGGGCTGCAACGCCCTGGATTTTGAGGATATCCTGCACCTGACCATCGATCTGTTCAAACGCTTTCCCAAAGAACTGGAACCATTGAAAAGACGGTATACCTATATCATGGTGGATGAGTATCAGGACACCAATCGCGTCCAGTATCAGCTGATCCGCTATCTGACCGAAAACACCCGCAAACTGTGTGTTGTGGGTGACGACGACCAGTCGATTTATGGCTGGCGGGGTGCTGATATCCGCAATATCCTCGATTTTCAAGAGGATTTTCCCGAAGCAGAAGTCATCAAGCTGGAACAGAATTACCGCTCCACCCATATCATCCTTGAGGCTGCCAACAATGTCATTGCCAATAACCAGCAACGCATGTCAAAAAACCTCTGGACACGGGTCGATGAAGGCAGGCTGATCCGCTGGACAGAAGAGGACAATCCCAGGGAAGAACTGGAGGAGGTGGTTGCCAATATGAACGGGTATAAATACTCGGCCGGCGCCTCCTGGTCCGATTTCGCCTTTCTGTATCGCTCCAATTACCAATCCCGGGTCATTGAAGAGCAGTTGAGGGACGCCGGCATTCCTTATCAACTGATCGGGGGCACAAAATTCTTCGATCGCAAGGAGATCCAGGACTGTCTGGCCTATATGCGCTTTCTGCATAATCCCAGGGATGAGGTCAGCCTTTTCCGGATCATCAACTATCCCAAGCGGGATATCGGAAAAAACACGGTCATCCGGCTGACCCAGAAACGGATCGAACTGGGGCTTTCACTGTTCGAAATGATGGAACAGGTTGATGAGATCGAAGATTTGAAATCCCGGGCCAAAAAAAGCGTTTCCGCCTTTGTTTCCATGGTGCATGAGTACCGGGACAAGCTGATCGAGAGTCCCTACTGCGACGTTTTCCAGGACTTCTTTCAACGCGTCGGCATGAAGGCGGAGATCGAAAAAACCGAAAAAGTGGATCAGATCCGGGAGATGAAGGTCAACAACTTCCTCGAATTCATCAACACCCTGTATCACTACAGCGAACGCCGCGAGCGACAGAACGGCAGTGCTTCACTATCCGATTTTCTGGAGTATGTATCCCTCTTTACCGATACCGACGAGCTGGATCAGAACTCCGGAAAGGTCAGCCTTTTGACCGTCCATTCCGCTAAAGGGCTGGAGTTTGAATATGTGGCCGTCGTGGGACTGACAGATGGACAGTTCCCCAACCACAAAGCGGTCCAGGACGACAGTCTTGAGGAGGAGAGGCGGTTGTTCTACGTGGCCATTACCCGGGCCAGAAAGATGCTGAACCTGAGTATGCCACGGACACGCATGCAATATGGCGAATGGCTCCATAACGAGCCCTCGCGCTTTATCTTCGAGATCAGCCCCAAACTCTTCGAGAACCCCCCGGGGGAGGAGATCGATATGGTTCAAAAGGCATCCCAGGCCCAAAACGCCCGTAACGATTTCTTCTCCCGTTTCAGGGAGCTGTAACCCCATTTCCCGGCTCAATTCCGGCATATCGGCGACAATACCCCCGGATATCTGAATATGGCAAACCGCGGGGACACCTGGAGCTACCTATGGATTCTAAATATTTAGTGGTTTATACAACCACCGCCAACCGGCTGGATGCCGACAGGCTGGCGTCGGCACTGGTTGAGAAGCGGCTGGCCGCCTGTGCCCAGGTTGAGGGACCCATCACCAGCACCTACTGGTGGCAGGGCCGACTTGAAAAGGGAGAGGAGTGGAGGTGCGCTTTCAAAACGTCGGCCGCCTGCTATCAGGAACTGGAGGCGGAACTGACCCGGATACATCCCTATGAAACCCCTGAAATACTGGCCGTTGCTTTTACGCAAGGCAGCAGGGACTACTTCCACTGGATGGACGCTGAGCTCCGCCAGCCGGAATCCTGTTAGCCCGGTTTCTGAATGAATGCGGCAATCGACTCGCCAATCTCGTGGGGAGAATCCACCTGAAATGCTCGCTGGGGATCTTAATCCCGGGTTTGACGGTACCTGCTCACCTATTGATGGTCATGGGTCTGACGCGCTTCAGGGATCGGGTCGACCCATGAGATCATCTCTTCACTCATGTAACGCGCCGTCCCTGCCGATCGAGTGGACCAGGGCCTTCCTGCAGACAGGAAGGCCCTCCAATTTCGTTCAGGCGCTCCGGGAGAACCAAAGGTCCGTATCAGACCGAAAATCGGTCGTTTTTCAATAGACGGGCCAAAACGACGCCCGCTACAAAACCAATGGCCAGGTTGGAAGCCATGGTTATCCCGAGGATCGTCAAAGCAACAAACAGCTCTTTCCGCTCTTTCAGATCGAGAATGGTCAGCGCCAACTGACTTCCGGCAAACAGCAGCATGATCCCCAGAATCGACATGGGAATCAGGTTTATCAAGGCCAGGGACTTATCTCCAAGAAACAGCGCTACTATCAGAAAGATTCCGCCAATAATGAGGTTGGATCCCACGGTGCGCGCCCCGAATCGATAGTGGGCTGCCAGACCCCCGGCTCCATGGCACAATGGCATACCACCCAGGAAAAAACTTAAAAAATTGGCCAGTGCCATACTGATGGTTAAACCCCGATAGGATACTTTATTCGAATCCGCTCCGAAATACTCTTTGGAAAGGTCTGCATTCGCGATCACAGCGTTTCCCAGAGTCATCGGTAACTGGGGCAGCGCCAGGGCAAATAATGCGAACACAAAATCGATTCTGCTCGGTAGCCCCAGGGGCATAAAATCCGGCAAATGAACGCCAACTTCAAAATCGCTGAACCCCTTATGGGTCCCCAGGAGCACACCGATCACCAACCCGATTACAACAATCACAAGACCGGCGGGAAATTTTTTGTTGTCCAGCAACAGCAGCGTCAACAGTCCGCCCAGGACCCCGATCACAATTCCGATCGGTAGAAATCCAAGTCGTTGGATAGACAGATAGGGTTCCGCCAGCTGATGGAAAATCTGGAATTTCGACGTGCCGACCATGAATTTAACACCCTCAGCCATCAGCAGCGTACCGGTCGAAAGCTGCACACCCCGGATAACCGACTTGGGCACCCATCGACCAATCACCGTAATCAGTTTGGTGAGACCGATAAACAGCAGGAACAGTCCTATCAATGCGCCCGCAGCTAATATCTGTTGTGCAGTCGCTGCAGTGGCAATGGCATAGGCCCCGATCACCTTCATGGGTTGGACCGGGGTTGTGACCCCGAAATAGATGCCAGACACAATGTAAAACAGACCGATCGAAAGAAAGATACCCATGGGATTCAAGCCGTTAATCAGCACCAATCCCGCTGCTATGGGCAGCAGTGTCCCCAGATCCCCAAGAGATCCAGCCAGCTCCAACCGATTAAATTTGTATGCACTTCCCATTTCCCATACCCAGTATATTTGTTATATTGACCCCATACGATTCAGATGAAGGAAGGTGCATTGCAGTTCTGATGCCGTTTTGGAATGCACGTTCACATCATTCCCGGACTGAGCAGCGTCGCTCAGATTCAGGGTGGTGGTAAGCGGTCGCACAAATAACAGTAGCCGTCAGCTGTCAGTTTTTTTGACAGTTTGTAAACATTCATCTGTCATCCCACATCTCGTCTTGAAGGTCAACCGGTCATCCGACCATCACTCCGTTTTCCCGGCCCCAGGCTTGTGGTCTTTTTCGAATCAATGCAACACGATAAAGAAAATAGCCACGGCATCTATTCAGTTTGATTTCCCCTCAGCCCCGAAGGTATTGTGTTTCAATAACCTTGGAAGCCATGGATGGCTTCCAGGAGCTCCAGGAGGATTCATGCGTTTCTTGAAACACAATACCTTTGGGGCGTATTCAGGTGAATAGTTACCAGCCAGGCATGATAGATTTCCGCAGGAGATGACATCGGGGGACTGTACCTGGTGACCCAACCCTGATTTCAACGGAGCGGTGCCGCAGGAAGGCTAATATCTTTGTACCTCCCTCAGTTAGCGGGCATCCAGCAGCAGGTGGGTATAGTGTCCTGAAACACACGCCAGGATAACGATCCAGTATTCCCGGAGCAGGCCGATCGCCGCTGCGAGGGAAAAATCGGCAGGTCCGCTGCGAGGCAGGCGCAAGTAAACCATCACCGCGATAAACAATATCGAAATCGCAAAGGGGGTCCATTTGGAATGGGTCCAACCCCGATGGCGATGCAGCAGCGGCAGCAGGAGAATGAAGGTCAGACAGGCAAAGAGACCCATCTGCTTCATAACCAGCAATATGACCAGAAGAATAAAGGCGGTCCTGAAAAACCAGCGCTGCGGTACCGAAGCCGTGTCCAGATCCGGAAAAAGGGACATGGCCAGGGTGAGCAGGAACAGGCTGGCAGCAGCCAGGGCCCCGCTCTGGGCAATCGTCCCGATCTGAAACAGGGCAGACGGGGAAAAGGCGTCCCGGGCAATGATGCCGCTTCTGGCCGCGATCCCCACCACAATCACGCCGGTGGTCATCCCCCCAATGAGATGGCCCCGAAATTTCATGACGGCAGGACGATCCGGGGATCCTCTTCCCGCTGCCGATAGAGCAGCAGCGTTTTTCCAATCGTTTGTGCAATCCGGCAGGGAACTCGGGTCGAAAGCTTTTCGCCCGCTTCCCGGACATTGTCGGGCGCTGATTTGATCAGCTTGACCTTGATCAGCTCATGGGTTTCCAGTGCAGCACTGACCTGGCGGATAAACGATTCGGTAATACCGGCTTTGCCAACCTGCAGCAACGGCTTCAGATCATGTCCGAGCCCTCTCAGGTATCGGGCCTGTTTGCCGGTTAATGTTTCCTGGTCTGATGTCATCGAAAGTACCTGATTCCTTTTTTTCCTGTGTTGATGGGATTCCCGGAAAACAATAATCCCGGGGTTTGATCCATTCAGTATGACATGGAACCCCCGTTTTTTGAAATAGAAAGAATAGAACTATAAAAACAGGTTATTACATAAGATGGCCACCCGGCGGGCAGCTCCTGAGAAAGGTGATCCGTTTTCAGCAGACAATGACGAAATCGTCTAAAACCAGGGATCTGAAACGGCACGCCGCATCCGCACACTATCGATGACAGCACAAGACCGATGGGTGAGCAGAAAGATAACAACCTCCGCAATGTCTGCCGGTGATATCAGCTCGGACGGGGTTAAATCGGGCCGAACCTGTCCGATCATGTCCGTATCCACACCGCCCGGCAGTATGGTATGAACCCGGATCTGGTCTTTCTGGACCTCTTGGGCCAGCACTTTACTGAAGCCCATCAGCGCGTGCTTGGCAGCGGTATAAGCCCCCTGGTCAGGATAGGACGTGACCCCTGCCACCGATACGATCTGGATAATCGTTCCCCCGCCGACCGCTGCCATATGGGGACAGGCTGCCTGGGACAGCAGAAAAGGGGCTCGTGCATTGATAGCCATCACCTGTTCCCACTCCGCCAGGGAGGTCTCCTGGATCGATTTGACCACCATGCATCCGGCATTGTTGACCAGAATATCCAACCGCCCGAATGTGTGCAGGGTTCTATCCACGAGCATTGCCGGGGCCCCTGGGTCTGCCAGGTCCTGCACAACATACACACCTGTCCCACCACTGTGTTCAATGTCAGTTACCAGTTCTGTCAACTGCTTCCCGGAGCGGGCCGTCGCCATTACGGCGATACCCTCCGCAGCCAGGGCCATGGCAATCGCCTTGCCAATACCCCGACTGGCTCCGCTCACAATGGCCACTTTACCTTTGAGATCTGTTTTTTTCATGGCGCCTCGACACGTTATCCTTGATATCGGTTTCTTCGTAAGATCGGTTCCTTACCCCTGTTTGACCGATTGGCAACAGTCGCTTACCAACCCTGGTGACTCCTGCCTCTGTCAATCTAGTGAAAGCGGCACCCGTTGTCGATAGACAAACCGACCCAACCCCTGATAAAACCGGAAAAACGTCTTGACAGAATCCATCGTTTCCAATAAAAACCAACAATGTTGAACAACGTTTGGTATTATCGAATTTGAATCGTCCAAAAAACCATCCCCCATGAGTATCCAATCCGTCAAACGGGCACTGAGAATTCTATCTCTGTTCTCACCATCCCAGCCAAATCTTGGGATTACTGAGATCAGCCGTGCCATGGATCTGCCCAAACCGACGGTCCATGGACTGGTTCATACGCTCCTGGAAGAGGGGTACCTGCAGCAGGACCATCAAACCAGGAAATATGCCATCGGATTAAAGGTCGTTGAGCTGGGTATGCTGTTTTCCAGCAGTATCCGGATTAACCAGGTCGGTGGTGAACTGGTTCAGCGACTGGCGGTCAGCGCCCAGCATAATACCCGCATTGCCACCTGGGACAAAGATACCATGCTGATTACCCTGAATGCCTTCCCCACCGTTGAGTACTTCCAGATGCAGCAGATTGGCCCCAGGGTTCCGGCCTACTGCACCAGTATCGGAAAAGCGGTCCTGATGACCCTCAGTGAATCTGAGCTCAAGGGATATCTGGAAAGGGTCAGGCTCCAGGCCTATACCGCCAACACCATCACGAATCAATCCTTGTTGCGTGGGGATCTGGAAAAGGCACGGGAAAACGGGTATGCTGCCGAGAAGGGGGAGTTCCTGATGGGAATGTGTTGTGTGGCCACACCTGTTTTCGATCATGCCGGAAAAGCAATGGGTGCCATCAGTGTATCGGGGACCGCAGATCTGTTCAATGACAAACTCTCATCGAAAATACTGCCCCAGCTCATCCAGACCGGGTTGGAGATATCCCGCAGGCTCGGATATTACCCGGAGGCGGTGTCATTTTGAAGTCGGGCCGGTGTGCCCAAAAGCGGAAGGTCGCTTTATTTGAAAGATTCATTACCGATTAACCCTCAAACAGGAGGTTCTATCATGCAGATGGGTGGGTCAAAGGAGTTAAAAGAGCAGGTTCTGGACAAGGACCTGTGCACAGTTTGTGGGGCTTGTGTGGATTTATGCCCCTACTTTAAAGCATACAACGGAAAAGTGGCACAGATTTTCGAATGTGACCTGACCCAGGGGCGATGCTTCGCCCATTGTCCCAAAACCGGGGTGGATTTTGAGCAGCTGGCTCAGAATTACTTTCAGCAACCCTATCGCGGCGATGCGCTCGGCTTTTACCGTCGGATTACTGCTGCCCGGGCCGGGGAAAAACTGGGGTCCGGTCAGTTTCAAAACGGGGGGACCGTTTCGGCCCTGGTGACCATGGCGCTGGAAAGCGGTTTGATTGAGGGCGCGGTGCTGACCGACAGTGAAGGGGTCAAACCGGTTCCGCGCCTGGTGACCCAGGCCGGGGAGGTACTGGATTGTGCATCAACCAAGTACATGGCGGCACCCACGATCTCCTGCCTGAATCAGGCAGCCGGAAAAGGGCTCCGCAATCTCGGTGTTGTGGGAACGGCCTGCCAGTTAACCGGCGTAGCCCAGTCACGTCTGAATCCAACCCGGAAGGAGGGTTTTGAGGATCCCGTAGCCCTGACCATCGGTCTTTTCTGCACCTGGTCCCTGGATGCCCGGAAATTCCAGGATCTTCTGGCAGATCGGGTTGACACAAGCACCATCACCGGCATGGATGTGCCACCGCCACCGGCTGAGATTTTCGTGATCAGAACCCATAACGGAACGGTTGAAATTCCATTGCCGGAGATCCGGGCCATCGTCCCCAAGGGTTGTTCGGTTTGCCCGGACATGACTGCGGAATGGGCCGATGTGTCTGTTGGCGCGCTGGAGGGCAGCTCGGGCTGGAATACGCTGATCATCCGCACGGAAAAAGGGGAACAGCTGGTTGAAAAAGCCGTTTCTGAAGGTTACCTGATCCTGGATGCATTTCCAGACAGTAGCTTGGAAAACCTGACGCTGGGTGCCGGCAACAAGAAAAAGAGGGCCCAGGAAAAAGCTGACATGGAGGAAGAATGAATCTGATCGCAAAACAGGAAAAGGATGGCCGCTACCTGTTGATGGGTAACGAAGCCATCGCCAGGGGAGCCCTGGAAGCAGGTGTTGCTGTGGCAGCGGGTTATCCTGGGACGCCTTCTTCTGAGATTATTGAAAATCTGGCCCGGGTCACAACGGAAAGGGATCTGTATGTGGAATGGTCCACCAATGAAAAGGTTGCGATGGAGGTGGCCGCAGCCGGATCCTTTGCAGAACTGAGATCGCTGTGCATCCTCAAACAGAACGGGGTCAATGTTGCTTCCGATTTCTTTCTGCACCTGGCCGGATCCGGAACCCGGGGTGGCATGGTGATTATACCCTGCGAGGATCCGGGTGCGCTCTCCAGTATTAACGAGGGAGACAGCCGACATTTTTCCAGGATGCTGGAGGTCCCGCTGATCGAACCGGGCAATTTTCAGGAAGCCAAGGACATGACCAAATGGGCCTTCGAACTTTCCGAAACCCTGCGCTGCCCTGTGATGCTGCGCAGTGTTACACGTCTCTCCCACGCCAGCGGCAATGTTGTCTTCGGGGAGCTTCCGGTGACTCATCACAAGGCCCGATTTCAGCATGACGGGTTCATCCTGGATCCGGACACCGGTATGATCAGCAGCGCCCCGGTAGCTTACCGGCACGGGTTACAGCAGGAAAAGCTGCAGAAGGCCATCGAACTGTTCGAAACCTCCCCCTTCAACACCTATACCGGTCCGGAAAACCCCGAGCTGCTGGTTATTACCAGTTCCGCCTGCAATCTCTATACGAAAGAGGCGATCCAGCTTCTGGATGTGGGGGACAGGGTCGGTCTGCTGAAACTGGGCACGACCTGGCCATTGCCACCCAAACTGCTGGGAAAATACCTGGCAACGACAGACAAGATTCTGATTGTGGAGGAAGTAATCCCTTTCCTGGAAGAAAATGTAAAGATCCTGGCTGCTGAAACGGCTGAGACCATCGGAATTAAAAAGTTTTACGGTAAGCGGGATGGCTCGATCCCTTCAGTAAACGAATTGAACCCGGACCTGGTGATCACCGCTCTGGCCAATATTCTGGAATTGAACTACGAAGGGGTGGCTGCCGCTTACACGGAAAAAGCCCTGCCCCTTGCATTTCTGAACGCCCCCGTCAGGGACCTTACATTCTGCCCGGGCTGCCCTCATCGGGCCTCTTTCTGGAATATCCGCACTGTCCTGAAGAAAGACAACCGCGAGGGGTTTGTCTGTGGAGATATCGGCTGCTACAGCCTCGCCATGCTCCCCACCGGTTTCAGTACCACCAAGACGATGCATGCAATGGGATCGGGGACGGGGATTGCCAGTGGTTTTGGGCAACTGGCCCGCTTTGGCATGGATCAGCCGGTACTTTCAGTCTGTGGAGACTCCACGTTCTTCCACGCTGTCATGCCGGCACTGGTAAACGCCGTGCATCACAAGTCCGATATCACACTGATCGTGCTCGATAACAGCGGTACGGCCATGACCGGCTTTCAGCCTCATCCGGGGCTGGAGGTTGATGCGCAGGGGAGTGAGGCGCTGAAACTGGATATACAGGCTATTTGCGAGTCCATGGGCGCCACGGTGCAGGTCACGGATCCTTTCGATTTTAAAGCGACCCAGAATGCGCTGTTTGAGATGCTGCAAATTAAATCCGGGGTCAAGGTCCTGGTCCTGAAACAGTCCTGCGCACTCAGTCCTGAGAAAAAGCATACACGGCGATTTGAAATGTCGGTTGACTCAGCCAGCTGTCTGGGAGAGGACTGTGGCTGTAACCGTCTCTGTACAAGAATTTTCAGATGTCCGGGACTGGTCTGGGACAAAGTGAACGGAATTTCAAAAATTGATGACGCGATCTGCTCCGGTTGTGGGGTCTGCGCGTCGATCTGCCCTGTCGGGGCGATTGAAAAAAGGGAGGTGGCATAAGAATGGAAAAACAAACGATACAATCAGACCCCTACAACCTGATTATCACCGGTGTCGGTGGTCAGGGAAATGTCATGGCATCCCGGGTTCTGGGAAACATGCTGTCCAATAACGGCTATACCGTCACCATCGGGGAAACGTTCGGGGCATCCCAGCGGGGGGGCTCGGTCATGAGTCACCTGCGGATTTCTCTGACGGACAGTTACTCCCCCCAGATCGCCAAAGGCAGAGCCCACATGGTTGTTGCTCTGGAACCCATTGAGGCGATTCGGGTTCTGGCACAGTATGGGAATGAGAATGTCAAGGTCCTCTGCAACACACGTCCGATTCATTCGGTGGGTGTTATCTCCGGTGAGCAGAAATACCCGTCCCAGGAGGAGATCCAGACCTGGGTTAATGACCTGTCAAGCCAGGCGTGGTTCATTAATGCCACCGACGAAGCCATGAGCCAGATGAAAAACCCGATTTTCGGAAACATCATGCTGTTGGGTGCACTGGCTGCCACCAACGAACTACCGCTGAGCATCGACGATTTTGAGGCCGTCATTTCAGAAACCATGACGCCCGACAAGGTCCAGTTGAATCTGGCTGCCTACGAAAAAGGCGGCCAGATGCTGACCCAGGCTACTGCAAGTGTCTCCGGATAATTCTACTGCCTGATTACTGAACTACTGCCATTTCCGGGATGATCGTGCACTGCGGCACAACGTCCCGGATGGTCTTTTTTATCCCGTCAGACTGATCAACCCAGCCTGGAGTTACATCTCCCTCTTGAGGGAGATGTAGAAACGGCATTGTGAGTCAGGAAACGACAGTGGCGGACACCGGCAGTGGTTTCCATAACATCCCAATTGGTAAAACCCATGAACATAGCATCCTATTTGGAAGATTCCGCCGCCCGCTCACCGGAAAAAGTGGCGATCCGCTTTGAAGGTGAAGAAATAACCTTTCAGACATTGAATACCGAGTGTAACCAGCTCGCAGGCGGACTGCTGAAACTGGGACTTTCACCGGGCGATCGCTGCCTGGTGATGCTGCCCAACAACACCCATATTATCCGGATCTATTATGCCCTGGCCAAGCTCGGTGCCGTCGCCGTGCCGGTTAATTTTCTCTTCCGCGAGCATGAACTGACCCATATTATCTCTGATTCCAAACCAAAGGCGTTCATCGGGTCCCAGGACTATCTGGCTGAAATAGGCAAGGTCCTGGATCAGGGAAAAGGACCGCAGATTCTTCTGGCAAGTGGCTCCCCGGTGGACAGCCGTTTCATGAAACTGGCGGATGCCTATGCGGACCAACCCACCTTTCCAACACAGCCTGCCGCAGCTGACGATGTTCTCGCAATCATTTATACCTCTGGAACGACCGGTGTTCCCAAGGGGGTGATGTTAACCCAGGAAAACCTGATCAGTAATTCAACGACTATTTCCAATATTCGCGGCGTGATCGAACCGGATACGGTGATTATCGGGGTACTGCCGCTGTTTCATATATACGGGATCAACAGCGTACTCAATTCGTCCATGTATATGGGGTTAACGATAGAACTCTTTTCCCATTTCGATCCGGAACGGGTCATCGAGGTTATTGAACAGGAAAACCGGACCATCCTTTTTGCCGTGCCGACCATGTATAACCGGCTGATCAATCTTGCTGCGAAAAAACCGCCTCGAAAAAACTCGCTGAAGTTCTGTGTCTCCGGCGGCGCATCCCTGCCCGTTGAAATTCTGAAGCAGTTTACGGCACTTTTTGGTGCAACGATCTATGAGGGTTACGGTTTAACCGAAGCCCCCGTCTGTATTGAAAATCCGTTCGGACAGCCCACCCGTGTCGGCTCGATTGGGAAACCAATTCCAGAGTTCAGCGCGCGAATCATCGATAGAACCGGTGTGGCAGTCAAAACCGGAGAGGTCGGTGAGCTGACGGTTAAAGGACCCGGGGTCACAAAGGGGTACCTGAATCTGCCGGAGGCGACCGCATCAACCATCCAGGACGGCTGGCTGCACACCGGTGATATCGCCCGCATGGATGAGGAAGGGTACTACTATATTGTCGACCGAAAGAAAGACCTGATCATTCGTGGCGGTTACAATATCTATCCCAGGGAGATCGAGGAGATTATCTACCAGATCCCGGAAGTCTCAGAAACAGCTGTCTATGGCGTTCCCCATGCGGACCTGGGGGAGGAGATCGCCGCCGTCATCGTATTGAAGGAGGGAGCCCGGATCGAGGCAGACATGATCAAAGCCTATGTCAAAGAGCGGGTTGCCCCGTACAAATATCCCCGGCTGATTCAGATTGTTGATGAACCCCTGCCTAAAAGCGGTTCCGGCAAAATCCTGAAGAAAGAGATCCGCAAAACCTATCGGTAACGACGAAACGAGAGATTCCTGGCCTTTCCTGCGGGGAGTTTCTCCTCTCTCAAAAGAAAACAATGACGCAATCACCATTATTCAACAATTTCACTGATACGGTTGGCCATCCTGACAAATGTCTACCTGTCGTCGGCATCGGTTTTTGCTTCCTCATCCTGCATGGTCACTGCGATCCCGGTCTTTTTTATCAAGGGTTGGGGGAAAAAAACAGCTTGACACAGGAAAAGCGATTTCCTATGATCACGTGGTCATTCAACAAGCGGCAGCAAAACGCCATCCGTTATCCACAATATGGCACTTCTGTGATGTGGCTCAGCGTCGGTATTTTTCTGTCGGTATTTCTGCAAATCAAGAATTTTCTGGAAAAGAAGCGGGTTGCCCTGGCAGTCAGGGACAATCATCTTCCTGACCCCAAGTCGAAAAGGAGGAGTGGATAATGAAAACCAAATATCGAATTATCGGTACCCTGGCGCTTTTATTGGCCTGTTCGGCAATGATCGTATTGAGTACCCCGACCGCACAGGCGGCGGATGATGTCATCAGGTGGAAAATGCAGACACACTGGCCGGCTTCAAGTTCCTCATATGCGGGCAGTGCCCAGGTACTGGTCAAGAAGCTGAAGGACAGGACCAACGGTCGCCTGCAAATCGAGTTGTTTCCGGCCGCTGCACTTGTCCCTTCCAAGGAGCTCTTCAATGCCGCCAAACGGGGCATGATCGAATTCGTAGGGACCTCTTCTGCCTATCCCCGCGATCAGGTGCCTCTGATGGACGTAGCCTCCGGCCTGCCCATGAATTTTAAAAATCCCTGGGAATGCGCCTATTTTCACAAGGAGTTGGGCTTTGACAAAATGATTGAAGTGGCGTTTGATAAGCATGGTCTTTATTACTGGCCCGACAAGGTCTATCCGACCGAACTCTCCCTCAAGAAACCGGTTCGCTCCTTCGATGATTTCAAGGGTCTGAAGCTTCGGTCTTCCGGTATTCTGCAGGTTTACTTGACTTCCATCGGCGCCGCCGGCATGCCGCTGCCGGGAAGTGAAATATATGCCGCTTTGACCTCGGGCGTGGTTGACGGTGCTCATTGGGGCGCTGTGCAAGGCAGCAACAGCATGGGCTTTTATGAAGTCAATAAATATCATCTCCGTCCGGCCCTCAATGTGGCCGCCACCGATATCTGGCTGATCAATCAGAAAGCCATGCATAAACTGCCCAAGGACATCCAGAAGATTATCGCAGACACCCTGGATGAGCATTTCTGGCTGCGCACCAAAGAATACGAAGAACTGGAAGAAGCCGCACTGGCCAAGGTTCAAAAGGAAAAAGGCGTTGAGCTCATCATCCTGCCCGAGGCGGAAGTCCAGAAAATGCGGGACGCTGCAGCAGGTCTCTGGGAAGATGTCGCCAAACGGAGTCCGGATAATGCCAAAGCTGTCCAGATGCTGAAAGATTTCCAGAAGAAAGACTACTCCAAGGAGATCCAACAGATGAAAGACGCCCATTACTAGTTCCGGGGATCGAATTCTTATTAACCATTATTCATTGCTTTGACAATCGGGGGCGTTCCGTTGCAGGTGGACTCAACGATCCGGCAACTGGACGCCCTTGTTAGATGGAGGGAAAGCGTGCAGATACTCAAATCGGTGGTGGTCTTCATCGATAATATAAATGACTGGCTCGGCCGCATACTGGCGCTGGGCATCCTGGTGATGTTTGTGCTGGTACTGTCGGAAGTAATTCGCCGTTACTTTTTTAATGCACCCACCGTATGGGGCAACGAGCTGACACAACTGGTTTTTGGAACGTATCTGATTTTATCTGGTGGCTACATTCTCAGATTCAATGGTCATGTCAATGTGGATATCATCTACTCGCAGTTTTCCATCAGAACCAAAGCGATGCTGGATATCGCCACATTTTTCCTCTTTCTTCTGTTCTGCGGAATGCTGTTCGTATACGGCGGCCAGTTAGCCCTGGAATCCCTGAGTACCCTGGAGCATTCCCAGTCGGCCTGGAACCCGCCCCTGTATCCGTTCAAACTGATGATTCCATTAGGCGCATTCTTACTGATCATTCAAGGACTGGCCAAGTTAGCGCGGGACATTTTCATACTGATAACTGGCACAGAACTCACAACCACCCTAACCGCGAGCAAGGAATCGTTATGAGCATTGAACTTCTCACTTTTCTTTTTTTCGCGTCCCTGTTCCTCTTTCTTTTCTCGGGCTTACCGCTTTCGTTTGTGCTCGGTGGGGTTTCCGTGATCTTTTTATGGGCGACATGGGGACCGGATGCTTTTTACATGGTGGCCGCGCAAACCTGGGGAACGATGGAGAAATTCACCCTGGTCGCCATTCCCCTCTTTATATTCATGGCGATGATTCTCGAACGTTCCGGAACCGCCAACGATCTTTATGAGATGATGTACCTCTGGTTCGGGCCGGTGAGAGGTGGACTGGTGATTGGAACACTGGTGATCTGCGCTATTTTTTCCGCCATGTGTGGTATCAGCGGTGCCGCTGTGGTCAGCATGGGCGCCATCGCTCTGCCGTCAATGCTTGAACGGGGATACGACAAACGAATGGCCGTAGGGTGTATTAATTCTGGCGGGGGTTGGGGCATATTGATCCCACCCAGCGTCATTATGATTCTGTATTCTCTGATCACCGGTGAATCGGTGGGCAGGATGTTTGCAGGCGGCGTGTTCCCCGGTCTGCTGCTGTTGACCATTGTTTCAACCTATGTCATTGTGCGCTGTTATTTCCAACCGCATCTGGGACCGGCATTGCCCCCTGAACAGCGCGGTGACTGGCCTAAAAAGATCAAGGCGTTAAAAGCGATTATTTTACCGGTCGGTATCGTGATTGCCGTTCTCGGCTCCATTATTATCGGATTGACGACCCCCACCGAAGCGGCGGCGATTGGACTGCTGGGATCACTGATTTCAGCTGTCGTGTATCGGCGACTGACATGGGATCTGATCTGGGAATCCAGCCTGCGCACATTTAAGTTGACCGGCATGATCATGTGGATATTGATTGGCGCATACAGTTTCACCGCAGCCTACCACAGCATGGGCGCCACCCATCTCATCGAAAGTATCATGAGTCATGTGCCGGGCGGTCCATGGGGTACAATTATCTTCATTCAGCTGATTTTACTGGTCCTGGGGATGGTTCTGGATCCTGCCGGCATCATGATGATCACTGTGCCGGTGTTTCTGCCGATCATCAAGGCCCATGGCTTCGATCCGCTGTGGTTCGGTATCCTCTTCATCATGAACATGAACATTGGCTACATGACGCCTCCCTTCGGATTCAACCTCTTTTACCTGAAAGCCATCGTGCCGCCTTCGGTCACCATGGGGGATATCTACCGGTCTGTGACGCCTTTTGTGATATTGGAATGTACAGGCATGTTTCTGGTGATGTTCTTCCCGGAAATTGCAACGTGGCTACCCAACCGGTTCTTTAAATAAAAACGGTGTCGCCAATCACGCTTGAACCTGACGTTGTCTTTGGTTGAGAATAGCACCGGTTCATATCAGTCGCGGGTCAACACCGCGATATCATTCTCATGGTCCGTTGTGGCCCCACCTGGGGCATGCTGATTTGTATGAAAAACACGCATCACAAAGACACGGAGATAATGGAGAAAAATAAGTTCTGCTGAGTCGATGTCGTTGACTTCAGCAACTGTTTCCACAACAACAGTTCCGGTTTTCAAGAAACGCATGAATCCTTCCTGGAGCTCCTGGAAGCCATCCCTGGCTTCCAACGTTCTTGAAACCCGGCACCGTTGGTGCTTCGCAAGAACAGGTTGTTGAAGTTAACGGTATTGCCTGCTTTATGACAGGCAGGGGAATGCATCTGCAACAACGGCGCTTGATGGCGCCACGAATTAAAATGGTACCCAACAGGATGGAGAACGTGTGACAAAACAGACAGAAACCGGGAGCGCATCGGGTCGTCTCTTAATGGGCAATGAGGCTATCGCCAGAGGCGCCCTGGAAGCTGGAATGAGTGTAGCCGCCGGTTATCCGGGAACCCCGTCTTCCGAAATTATTGAGAGCCTGGCGAAGGTGGCAAGGGATCGCAACCTCTACGTGGAATGGTCGGTCAACGAAAAAGTGGCGATGGAAGTGGCAGCGGCAGCTTCCTTTGCAGAATTGCGGTCGATCTGCGTTTTAAAACAGAATGGGCTGCATGTGGCATCCGATTTTCTGCTCCATCTTGCCGGATCAGGCACCCGGGGCGGCATGCTGATTATCGCCTGCGATGATCCCGGGGCGCTGTCCAGTGTGAATGAAGGCGATACCCGTCACTTTGCCAGGATGATTGAATTCCCGTTGTTGGAACCAGGAGATTTCCAGGAAGCCAAGGACATGACCAAATGGGCGTTCGAACTTTCAGAAGCGTTGCAGAGTATCGTGATGGTGCGTAGTGTCACCCGTATCTCCCATGCCAGTGGCAATGTGATGCTGGGCGAACTGCCCGACACCGGACAGCAGGCGCGGTTCAGACACAACGGGCCCCCGCTGGATCCACACCGGGGCACCATGTCCAGTTCTCCGGTAAGTATCAAGCATGCTTTGCAGCATAAAAAGCTGCAGAAAGCGGTCGCCGCCTTTGAAACGTCGCCGTTCAATACATACCAGGGACCGAATAAACCGGAACTGCTGATTATCACCAGTTCTGCCTGTAACCTGTACAGCAGGGAAGCCATTCATCTCATGGGGGTGAAGGATCGGGTGGGCATCTTGAAACTGGGGACGACATGGCCGTTGCCACCCAAACTGATCGAGAAGTACCTGTGTCTGACCGACAAAATACTGATTGTGGAAGAGGTCATTCCCTTTCTGGAGGAAAATATCAAGATCCTGGCTTTTGAATTGGCAGGAACCATCGGCAGCAAGACCATTTATGGAAAAAGAGACGGCCTGATCCCTTCGGTGGGAGAGATGAATCCCGATCTGGTACTTGCAGCGCTGGCCAGCATCCTCAAAATTCCATACAGTGCGACGTCCTCGGCTTATGCAGAGAAAACCGCACTGGCCGAATCGACCGTCGTACCAAAAAGAGATCCGGCATACTGCGCCGGCTGTCCCCATCGGGCGTCCTACTGGTCGATCAATATTGCACTGGGACTGGACAACCAGAATGGTTTTGTGTGCGGTGATATCGGCTGTTACACCATGGATCGCAGACCCAGCGGATTTCAGACGATCAAGACCGTTCATGCCATGGGATCGGGAACCGGTATTGCGAGCGGTTTTGGTAAACTGCAGCAGTTTGGGATGGACCAACCGGTGATGGCCGTTTGCGGCGATTCCACCTTTTTCCACGCCGTGATCCCCGCCCTGGTGAATGCCGTCCACAACAATTCCGCCATCACCCTTGCGGTACTGGATAACAGCGGCACGGCGATGACCGGGTTTCAGCCCCATCCGGGTCTGGATATCTCCCTGCAGGGGGACATTGCGACAAAAGTCAGTATCGAGGATATCTGCCGGGCAATCGGGGCCACCGTCGAACTCTGTGACCCATTTGATCTGGAGAAGACCCAGCAGTCACTGCTGAAGGCGCTGGAGAATAAGGAGGGGGTGAATGTTCTGATTTTTCGCCAGAAATGCGCCTTGAGTCCCGAGAAAAAAGGAACCCGGTTTTTTGATGTCCGCATCGATCCAGCATTGTGCCAGGGGGAAAATTGCGGCTGCAACCGGATCTGTACGCGTATCTTCAAGTGCCCCGGCCTCATCTGGAACCCGGTGAGAAACATGACGGAGATCGATGAAGCGATCTGCACAGGCTGCGGGGTCTGCGCCTCAGTATGTCCGATCGGGGCGATTGAGGCAGTTGATTTGCGTTAAACCGCTTTCAGGATTTCACCGGCCCTGAGCAGGGTATCCTCGTTTTTAGCAAAGCAGAACCGCAACACCCGGTGGTCGTCCCGCCCGCTATAGAATACGGAGGGCGGGATCGCCGCCACTTTTTTCTCCACAGTCAGCCAGCGAGCAAAGTCCTGGTCATTCTCCTGAGAAATCTCGCTGTAGTCCAGCATCTGAAAATAGGTTCCCCGGCAGGACAGCGGTTTAAATCGGGATCCGGCGATCGCCTCCAGGAAGATGTCCCGTTTCTTCTGATAAAAAGTACCCAGTTCAAGATAGGCCGCCTTGTTATCCAGGTATGCGGCAATGGCATACTGCGTCGGCGTATGGGACGAAAACACCAGGAACTGGTGGACCCGTCTGAATTCAGCTGAAAGCTCGGGCGGCGCGACGCAGTATCCCAGTTTCCACCCCGTGGCATGAAATGTCTTGCCAAATGAACTGATGACAAAACTCCTCGCTGCCAGTTCGGGATACATCAGCATGCTTTCATGGACTCGCCCGTCAAAAATAATGTGCTCATAGACTTCGTCACTGATGATAAAGATTCCGGTATGATCCACCACTGTTTTCAAGGCGGCAATATCACCACTACCCAGTATCGAGCCCGTCGGATTATGGGGCGAGTTGAGCATGATCACCCGGGTTTTATCCGTGATGGCGTCCTGCACCTGGTTCCAGTCGACCCGGTAATCGGGATAGCGCAGCTGCACATAGACCGGAACCCCGCCGGCCAGACGAACAGCCGGGGCATAGGAATCATACGCCGGCTCCAGCAGGATGACCTCGTCTCCCGGATGCACAATAGCCGTGATCGCAGCATAGAGCGCCTCTGTCGCGCCTGAGGTCACCGTGATGTCTGTATCCGGATTGACCGATGCGCCATAGAGTTCCCGGGTTTTTTGCGCCAGTTTCTGGCGCAGTTCCGTAATTCCGGTCATCGGTGCATACTGATTATTCCCCTGCCGCATGGTTTGATGAACCAGGGCAATGATCTCTTGGGAGACCCCGAACTCGGGAAATCCCTGGGACAGGTTGATGGCACCGCTGTCAGCCGCCAGCTTTGACATAACGGTAAAGATGGTTGTGCCGACATCCGGCAGTTTGGAAACGATTTTCATGGGTGACCGCTTGTTTATGACAGTTTAGGGTTTTTCATCCTTCGTTGCATTCACACCTGCCGGTTCCGACCGGTTGACCGAAAAATGGAACGTTTTCTACAGCCTTTGCTGGATTCATCATACTGCAATCAGTGCCGAGAGGCAACCCGCCGAGCAGCAGTACCGGTCTGTAATCCAATCCATACCGGCCGCCAGCAATTGTCCTGATGATTCGTTCCACTGCCATCCCCCGTCGTCGTCAGGGGCAGCTCAACACCGCCTGCATCCCACCCGGGGCAAAGGTCCATCCGGTTTTCACCGCCACCATTGATCTAGATCCGGTTCAACCCCTTGATCATTTCAGCGATAACCGGTATTGTACCGGCTATTGCAGGTTTTTCTGGTCAGATTGACAGCGGACGTCGACAGGATAACGCCATACCTGCGAGTCTCAGCGAATCATGAGCATGATGTTAACACCAACAAGTGAGGAAGCGAATTGGAAGCCCGTCTGAAGGAGTCTTTGAACGCTATTTTCAAGCCACGCTCGGTTGCCATTATCGGCGCCAGTAACAATGTCAACCGCTGGGGCTACTCAACGGTACGCAACATGCTGCTGGCCGGTTACCGGCACGGTCTGTATCCCATCAACCCCAATGAAAGCGAGATTCAGGGGGTCAAGTGTTATGCCCGGCTGGACGACGTCCCCGAACCCGTGGATCTGGCCATCATTGTGGTGAACACCTCCCTGATCTCCGATGTAATCGATGACTGTGCGAAAAACAAGGTCAAGGGCGGCATCGTGATTACCGCCGGCTTCGCCGAAATCAGCAGTGACGGCGCAGCACTTCAGGAAAAACTGACACAGAAAAGCAAGGCTGCCGGATTTCATTTTATCGGTCCCAACTGCTGGGGCATCTGGAGTTCCGAAGGTAACGTCAATACGGTATTTGGCAAGGACATGCAGTTCAGGAAAGGTCCGATCACCTTTTTGTCCCAGAGTGGCACCCTGGGGGAATATTTTTATAATGGGGCGGCTGAAAACGGATTTGGCGTCAGTAAATTTATCAGTTGCGGCAACCAGTCCTGCATTGAGTTCAACGATCTCCTGGAATACCTGGGCGACGACCCCACGACCGAGGTTATTGCCGCCTATGTCGAAGATGTCAAGGATGGCCGCCGGTTTTTAAATATCGCCCGCGCCATCACCCCCCACAAACCGATCCTGCTGTTCAAGGCAGGATCCTCCGACGCGTCCGCGCGGGCCGTAAAATCCCATACCGCTTCCATGGCCGGCAACGACAGAGTCTTCGACGCAGCCTGTCGGCAGGCGGGTGTTCTGCGCTTCGATGATTTTATGGAGATGTTCAGGGTGGCCTACGCCCTCTGTTATCAGCCTCTGCCAAAATCCAACCGAATTGGCGTTATTTCACCGGGGGGCGGTTTCTGTGTTACAACAGCCGAAATATGTTCCAAAATGGGCATGGAACTTCCGGAAATGAGTTCTGAAGCGCAAAAGCAGCTTCTCGCCCAGATGACCGATTTCGCGCCACCCCCTCTCAACCCCATCGACTCCATCGGTCGCAAACATATGAGCGCCTACCAGGAGATCATTGAAATTGTCGCCGGCCAGGACTATATCGATGGCATCATCATGACACCACGGATCACCCAGTTTGAGCGCCGACTCAGGCCCGACAAAATGGTGCGGGGGATTGAGCTGGCAGAACGCGCGGCACTGGTGCCCGAAAAATTCGGCATACCGATGATATGCGCCAATGAGCACGAACTGGCAGGCCCCATGTTTGAAATTTACAAGCGACACAACATCCCCTTTTATGATAACCCGATGGATTGTGCCAAGGTCATGAAAGGACTGGTCGCATACGGAACCTGGAAGCGGAAATGGCAGGCACAGCAAGGCTGACTGGTCCACTCGGATGTCAGCGGCAGCGCGGCTCAGCTGGAATGAGGCGAACCTGGCCGGTTCAGCGGGTCATCGCCGCCAGGGATGCACAACGACCTGTCTTTCTGACCGGGTTCAGTCGGGTGACTGTCCCGGACAGAAACCCTTGTTGTTCCTCCGGGAGATTCGACGCGGATTGGTCTGCTGCTGGTCCCGGATTCTGAAGCGATTACAGCACCCGCTTTTCCATGGCCACGCCCCCAGCATCCGATTTTCCTTTTGACTGTGTTACCGGAAAAATTCCTGCCTGTTCAGCTCATCTCAACCAACACTCCCTGCCGGGCAAAACGAAGGAAAAAAGCAGTTCTGCGCCGCCATTTTCCTTCCTTTGTGCATTTCAATATTTTTATATCATTATATCAGTTATATATTCACTTCCGTGAACTTAAACAACCGTCTCTTGCTGAGCACCACCGGTTCCGGTTTTCAAGAACCCTGGAAGAATGAATGCGTTTCTTGAAAATCGCAACTGTTCGTACGGAACCATTCGCTTAAGGGCACCTTGATTAAATGGTACTCCGTCAGCATCAAAGGATCGGTGTTTCAAGAACCCTGGAAGCCATGGATGGACTCGTGCGTTTCTTGAAAGATCAACCCTTTGGTGCGGAAGTTCAATAATTCTAATGAATCAAGATGGCCTTTGGTGAACGCATGGGTTATATATGATCATTTCACGTCAAAGCCCCCCTATCAGTATCGAAATATGGAAGAACCCAAAATGATCTGTTTTACTGTTCATTTTAATCTATTCATTATTCTTTTTTTATACCTAATCTGCCTCTTATAATTGAACTGTATCTTTCAAAGTGGGAAAGATCTTATTCATCACCGTTTCTTTCAGGAGCAGAATATGAAATCGGTTATTAAAAGACTGGTCGGTACCGAAGCTGACAGTGCAGGTCTGGTCATGCGGGTAACGCTGGGTATGGTCATGTTTCCCCATGGTGCACAGAAGCTGTTTGGGTGGTTTGGCGGTCATGGGTTTGAAGGAACCATGTCCTATTTTACCGGAACCGGTATGCCCTGGCTGATTGCCTTTCTGGTGGTCATGGCGGAGTCCCTTGGGGCCCTGGCGCTGATCATCGGTTTCGTCGGCCGATTCATGTCATTCGGTATTTTGATGGTGATGCTGGGGGCCATATTCATGGTTCACGGGCAGTTCGGTTTTTTTATGAACTGGTTTGGTGGCCAGCCTGGTGAGGGAATCGAATATCACCTGTTGGCCGTCGGGCTGGCGATAGGGTTGATGATCAAGGGCAGTGGGGCATGGTCCGTTGACTATTTTGTGTCCCGCTGGTTGAAGTCAGGCGGGAAAAGGTCAGTGGCTGCCGGTCTGGTTCACCAGACCTGATACGGTTCAGGGGTCGCTATAATCAGAGACGCTCCCCGGATCCTGTCTGCCTGGCAGATTGCAGCTGCTGCCAGAGATCTTCTGCGATTGGACCGACAGGAATGTCGTTTCGCCGGAAAAGATAGAAATCAGCGGCCATTTTGGAGAAGGGTGGGTAGTCCAGGATAACCAGTCGCCTGTTTTCAAGGTCTTCGCAGATAACATGCTCCGGCATCAGGCCCCATCCGGAACCCGCCAGCAGCAATTGGCGCTTGACGGAAAAGTCGTTGACAGTCCAGTGGAGACCTTCTTTTAAAACACCGACGGTTTTACGTTCTGAATGACGACTTGAATCGGCAACGATAATCTGTGGATACCCGATCAGGTCCGATTTCAACAGCGGCCGGTCCAGGCAGGCGGGTGGAAAGCCGGGCGCAGCAACAGGCAGGAATTTGATGTTGTCCCAGCGGGATGCCTCAAGTCTTTCATCCCATTCAGCAGCTTCCGCCAGGGCAATATCGACATTGCCATCCAGCAGCTGTTCGATGGATCCGCCCAGGTTTTCAAGGGTCAATACGATGCGAACTGAGGGTTGATCACGGGAGAAGCGATTGATGACATCGATCACTTTGGAAAAGGGGCAGACCGCATTCAGTGCCAGTTTGATTTCGGCTTCCCTGCCCATGGATAGATGGTTGCCCAGTTGAACAAGCTCTTCGGCCTGGAGCAGAACGGATTTGGATTTCTCATAAATGGCCTGACCGGCTACAGTCAAACGGGGTCTGTAACCCTCGCGATTAAAAATGGGGATTTTCAGCTCCTCTTCCAGATTTCGCACGGCATAACTGACAGCAGATTGTGCCCGGTGGAGTGACTCGGCAGCAGCGCGAAAACTGCCGGTTTCAAGAATGGCGCTTAAGACACGCAACTGATCCAGGGTCATAGTGAAAACCGATCTAATGTTTAGAGAACAATACATCATTATCCGGTTAGCATTTTCCACTTCAGGACCAGTCAATTGCGGTTTTCAGTGGAGTCAAGGGGATAGCGATTTAAAACCCTGAAAAACAGGACGTTTTCCCGGAGCACCTGGGATGGTTTCAGTTCGGTGCTGCGAGCCTCGCACCTCATGTTTTAAATCGGTCTCCCCTTGACGGAGCGGTTGACAAATGGTCTCTTACGGACTGCACAAACCTAACTGGACATTGCTGAGAATAATAGAGATTATCTGATTATCATGAGTTTATCAAATAGGACAGTATCTGAAAACCGGTTTATCAGATCCGGAGGGAACCCGATAAAAATGTAACGAAGAAATCAAAAAAACAACGAACGATGCACCCCCTTTATCGATTTGAAGGAATCGGAATCTGGTTGCAATTGAACTCATTCTCGACGGCCATTCCCGGGATCATAAAGCGCTCCCAATCCGTCGAATTCCATACAGAGCCCGACACCCATTGTAGACCCGATGCTGGGGGGGAGGGACAAAAACAACATTCAAAGGAGACACGGTGGGACTAATGATTGATGGAATCTGGAAAGACCAGTGGTATGATACCGATACCAGTCAGGGTGAATTTGTGCGGGAAAACAGCCGCTTCAGAAACTGGATTACCCGGGACGGCGAACCTGGACCCGATGGAGCACGAAGTTTTCCGGCTGAAAAGGACCGGTATCATCTCTATGTGTCGTTGGCCTGCCCCTGGGCCCATCGGACCTTGATCCTGAGATCGCTGAAAAAACTGCAACCGGTTATCCCGGTGTCAATTGTCGATCCCAGGATGCTGAACCACGGCTGGGAATTCGGCGCACCCGGAGAAGAGACTGAAGATGGGGTCAACGGCTTCCATTTTCTGCACCAACTCTATACGACCGATAATCCCCGCTATACCGGACGGGTGACGGTTCCGGTACTCTGGGATAAAAAAACACAGACTATCGTCAGCAATGAATCGTCCGAGATCATCCGCATGTTTAACAGCTCCTTTAACGCTTTTACCGATGTGGACACGGATTATTATCCCGAGGCCCTGCGGAGCGAAATCGATGCCATCAACCAGTTTGTCTATGAGAATGTCAACAACGGTGTTTACCGGTGTGGATTTGCCACCTCACAGAGTGCTTACGAGAAAGCGTTTGCGGATCTTTTCATGGCACTGGACGAACTGGAGCGACGACTTGGCAAACAGCGTTACCTGGTCGGCAGCCAGATTACAGAGGCAGACTGGCGTTTTTTTACGACCCTGGTGCGGTTTGATGCTGTATATTTCAGTCATTTCAAGGCCAACCGAAAAAGAATCATCGACTATCCCAACCTGTATCCATACCTGCTAGATCTTTACCAGCAACCGGGCATCCGGGAAACCGTCAACATGGACCATATCAAGACCCATTACTATTACAGCCACGACATGATCAACCCGAGTCGGATCGTACCCCTTGGACCGGATCTTGATTTCGAAGCCCCCCATAACCGGAACCGCTTTGCCAGAATCAATACGCCCCGGGTGGTGAACCTGTTTGACGTCTGATCGGAAACACGACCTGGTGCAGAATCAGTCAAACCGTTGAGGCATTTATGATCCTGACAGACCAGCATCGTGTCATGTCTCAATTGTCGCTTCGATTCTGCAGAAATCCGGCTTCCCGCTGCGAGGCTCGTGATTCAACGAAACGAGACCATGCCCCCCATGTCTGTTGTTACCGACATTGGACAGTTGACTTGAGACCAGCGTTCTCCTGGTCATTCCGGACTGGATCCGGCATCCAGACAGGCATCTCCTGGTAACCATCCTGAATTCCGTGTCAGGTAAGGAAAGACGGCATTCTCGTGCGGTATTTCAAAGGTACTGGCCGGGATCAACACCGGGCTAGCCTGTCTTTTCCAGGAATGCCAGTATTTTGGCAGGGTGATCGGCCGCCTTTGGTACTTTTTTCCAATGCTTGACGACCTTGCCATCCGGGCCGACAATCACGGTGGACCGAATCACGCCGATGGACTTCTTCCCATACAGCATTTTTTCACCATAAGCATCATAAGCCTGCATCACCTTCTTATCCGGATCTGACAGGAGGGTGAAGGGCAACGCCTGACCCTTGATGAATTTAACATGGGACTGGGCGTTATCCGGCGAAACCCCAAGCACAATCACGTCAAGGGCCTCGAACTGTTGCCATAAATCCCGGAAACCGATGGCCTCCTTGGTACAACCCGGGGTGTTATCCCGGGGATAGAAATACACAATAACCGTTTTACCTTTAAAATCTGAGAGTGAGACGGCTGTCTCGTTCTGGTCTTTCAGGGTAAATGCAGGTGCTTTCTTCCCTTCTTCAATCGTCATGACATCTCCAGTGTCGGTGTGATGAACAACCCCTTGAGAGGAGGGGGCCGGCAGTGGTTCTTTTCCCGGTAATCCCCGCCTGTTTGTTTAACAAAGTGGTTAGTGTTAATATTAACCCATATCGGCCACTCGAACAATGGTTATCCGGCAGCAGCAGCCCACAGGAGTCCCGGGGGAATCCTGCCGGAGGCCGGGCTCCGGAATGACACCGGGAAGGATCGTCAGGGAGATGCCGCCACCGACACCCGGCTTCAATCAATCACCGCACGGGTGGGACACGCACTTAAATAATCAGGGGGAATCAGCATGACATCCAGAACTGAAAGCGACAGCATGGGGGAGATCGATGTCCCTGCTGATCGGTATTACGGGGCACAAACTGAAAGATCACGCAGAAATTTCAATATCGGACAGGACCGGTTTCCCCGGGAGATGATCCGGGCGCTGGGCATCGTCAAGAAAGCTGCGGCCCTGGCCAATAGAAGACTGGGAGAGATCAGCCGGGAGAAGGCGGACCTGATCATTCACGCAGCCGATGAGGTCATCGGCGGGCAACTGGACGATCATTTTCCCCTGGTGATCTGGCAAACCGGCAGCGGGACACAGACCAACATGAATACCAATGAAGTCATTGCCAATCGGGCAATCGAACTGGCCGGCGGCATACCGGGCAGTAAAAGCCCGATACACCCCAATGACGATGTTAATAAAGCCCAGTCCTCGAACGATGCCTTTCCCACTGCCATGCATATTGCAGCGGTTGAACAGATTCAGGGACGATTCATTCCCGAACTCAAAGAGCTGCGGGACACCCTGCGATCAACCGCCGAGTCGTTTCAACCATTCATTAAAACCGGTCGCACTCATTTGATGGATGCGGTGCCCCTGTCCATGGGAGACAGCTTTTCCGCATTCGACCGACAATTGACAGCCGGGCTGGAACGCATTAACCAGGCGCTGGAGGGGTTGTACCCGCTCGCCCTGGGTGGAACCGCTGTCGGGACAGGTTTAAACGCCCACCCTGAATTCAGTCGGACAGCCATTCAGCTGATCGGCGAGTTGACAGCCCAACCGTTTCGGCCGGCTGAGAACCGATTCGAAGCGATCGCAGCCCATGATGCGGTTGTTTTTGCCAGCGGAGCACTCAAAACAGTCGCCGCCTCGTTGACAAAAATCGCAAACGATATCCGATGGCTGGCCTCCGGCCCCCGGTGCGGAATCGGGGAATTGATCCTGCCGGCCAATGAACCCGGCAGTTCCATCATGCCGGGAAAAGTCAACCCCACCCAATGCGAAGCCGTGTTGATGGTTTGTGCACAGGTCATGGGAAACGATGTGGCGATCAATATCGGGGGAATGTCCGGTAACTTCGAACTCAATGTTTTCAAGCCGATGATGATCTTCAACCTCCTGCACTCGATCCGTCTTTTGTCCGATGTCTGTCAATCGTTCAACAAAAACTGTGTCAAGGGGATTAAGGTCAATCAGGCCGTCATTAAAAGCCACCTGGAAAACTCACTGATGCTGGTAACGGCGCTGAATCCGCACATCGGCTATGACAAAGCCGCCAGAGTGGCCAAAAAAGCCTTTGAGACGGACTGCACCCTCAGGGAAGCGGTTATACAGCTGGGATTTATGACTGGGGAAGCGTACGACCAGATTGTGCGGCCGGAACGGATGGCAAAACCGGCAAAATAATCCCTCGCAAAAACCTGGAGTATCCGGAAACCGAACTGAAGGGCCTGAACTATCGAACCTATATGGATATCAACACCGCGGCCAGGGTTTTTTTGATGTACAATACCATATACCGGACAGGTCAGCAAAAAGGCTATATGGTATATGACATCTTCCACAGGAACGGCGAAACAAGAACATTGGAGGTGTCATCATCCCCGAGCCGTGACGTGGATGACATGCCTAACGGTTTTTATGGAATTGTGCGGGATGTCACCGACCGTATCCGGATCGAAAAAATGATGATCCAGACAGAGAAAATGATGTCGGTTGGTGGTCTGGCTGCCGGTATGGCCCATGAACTCAACAATCCCCTTGCGGCCGTGTCGTTCCTATCTAACTTAGGCCCAGGACTTCTTTCATCGCTGACTCAAAACCGGCGTACTTGAATCGATACCCTTCCGAAAGGAGTCGCTCAGGAACCGCTCTCTGGCCACCCAGAATCGATTTCCCAAACTCTCCCATGAGCAGTTTGATCGCAAAGCCAGGAACCTTGAGCAAAGCAGGCCGGTGCAGTAACCGTCCCAGGGAACTGGCCATCCCGGCATTCCTGATCGACTCCGGCGCGCAGAAATTGTAGACTCCCTGGGCCTCTTTGGTATCAACTAAAAAAGCTATCCCGGCCAGCAGATCCTGCAGATGGATCCAGGGAAACCACTGCTTTCCGCTCCCCATGGGACCGCCAACAAAGAATCGATATGGGGGAATCATGATTTTCATGGCCCCGCCGCTCTTGTCAATCACGGTGGAAAACCGCATCACGATGACCCGTGCGTTTTTTGCGGACGCCTTGAACGCCTCCTTCTCCCAATCCTGGCAGACCTGGGCCAGAAAATCCGTTCCCGCCGGTTCCTCCTCGTTCAGCAGATCATCCCCCCTGTCCCCGTAATAGCCAAGGGCAGAGGTACTGCACAATGCCACCTCCCGATCCCCGGGAAGGGCATCCACCAGGTTCCGGGTGGTCAGTATGCGGCTGTTGTAAATGGATTTTTTATAGGATGCCGTCCAGTAATTGAATATGCTGACACCCGCCAGGTTGACCACCACATCCGCTGCCTGCAGGTCATCCTGCCAGGGTCCGGGGATGGTGGTATCTGCCGCGACATATTTCAGATCCCCGTCAGCAGACTCGGCCGGCCGGGCAGAACGACCGACAGCGATAACCCGGTACCCCTGCTCCAGGAACAGCGAAACCAGGTTCTTGCCGACAAACCCGGTGCCACCCGTGATAAACGCCGTTTTAGTCAAAATGCACCTCCTTATTATGAAAAACACTCACCACAGAGACACGGAGAAAGATAAGCTCAGCTTTATGACAGGTACGGAAATGCATCGCTATTTCTCCTCCTTCGTTGTGCCCGCCCGCGGGCATGATGGTTTGTATGGGAATAGCACTTAGCAATCCGGACAGAGTGTCTGGTATGAAGCTGTTTTAGACGATTAGACGAGTTTTTAGATGATCTGAACGACATTGAGCGCCCGAAATCCCAACTGTCTGAGGACATGGTCCGAGTTTTGGGATGTCAGCGAAATGAGTTCCAGATCATCTTTCAACGCGTCTCCGTCTGAAAGAGGTTTGTACCAGACACGGATGGTCACAGAGACCTATTCTCATACATCATTGTGCTCCAGTGAACAAGCCGATTTGTCTGAAATGGTTAACCCGCGTTGTCAGGCCCGGATAACACCGGTTCCGCCAGCTCCTTTTCAGGTATTGTAGATCGAACATTTACGAATATTGGCGGCGGCCTCCTGAAAAGCCTCGGAAAACGTGGGATGGCCATGCATGGTCCGGGCAATATCCTCTGAACTGGCCGCAAACGTCATCGCCAGACCACTCTCAGCAATCATGTCGGCCGCTCTCGGTCCAATGATGTGAACCCCCAGGATCCGGTCCGATTTGGCCTGGGCGATCAGCTTGACAAACCCTTCCCGTTCTCCCATGCATCTCGCTCTCCCGGTACCGGAAAAGGGGTAGGTGCCAACACAGTAGGGTATCTTTCTCTCTTTCACCTGCTCTTCGGTCAGACCGACACTGGCGACTTCCGGCCAGGTATACACAATCGCCGGAATCACGTCATAGTTGACCTCTCCCGGCAGTCCGGCCATGATCTCCACTGCCGCAGTCCCTTCCGCCGACGCCTTGTGGGCCAGCATCGGTCCGTGAATGAGATCGCCAATGGCATATACACCGGGAACACTGGTCTGGTAATTGACATCCACCTGAATCTGGCCGGATTTCGGATCGATCTCCACACCCAGTTCCTCAAGTCCCAGCCCATGGGTCTGGGGTCTGCGCCCGACAGCCACCAGGAGTTTGTCGAAAACACGACTCTCTTTCTTCGTGCCACTTTCCAGCCTGACCTTGACCCCGGATCCTGCTTTTTTGGCAGCTGTCACCCGTGTATTGACAAGGATCTCCAGGCCCTGGCTTTTCAAAACCCGCTCCAGGCTGCGGTTTATCTGTCCATCGAGATTGGCCGCGATTTTGGGCAGCATCTCAATCACGGTCACTGCAGACCCCAGTCTTCCCCAGACCGATCCCAGCTCCAGTCCGATATAGCCGCCGCCGACGATTCCCAGCCGTTTGGGAACAGTCTTGAATTCCAGGGCCTCGGTGGAACTGACAATGAGCTTGCCATCAAATTCCAGCCCCGGCGGTGAAAAAGGATAACTGCCGGTTGCCAGCAATACATGTTTCCCTTCCAGTTCCACGGTCGATATTTTTTTTCCTTTGCCCTGACGGCTTTCCACCTGAACCACCCCTTGCCCCTTGAGGCTGCCGACCCCCTGATACACTTTTATTTTATTGCCTTCCAGCAATTGCCGCACCTGGTCGGTCAAATCCGTCACCACTTCATTTTTGCGGGCCATCATCGTTGCCAGGTCCAGCTTCGGTTTTCCGATCTTGATGCCGTGGGTACTGAAGTGGTCTTTCGCCAGGTGATAGTACTCGCTGGAATCCAGCAATGCCTTGCTGGGGATGCAACCGACATTCAGGCAGACCCCGCCCAGGCGGCTTTCTTTTTCCACACAGGCGACCGTCAGGCCCAGCTGAGTCGCCCGGACAGCCGCGACATATCCTCCAGGACCCGTGCCCACCACAATCAGATCATACTTTTCCCGTTCTGCCATCGTCAAACCTCCATTAATAGTCGTTCCGGATTTTCAATACACTCCTTGATCCGTTTCAGAAAGGTCACCGCGTCACTGCCGTCCACAATCCGATGGTCATAGCTTAACGCCACATACATCATCGGACGAATAACAATTTCATCGTTGATCACAATGGGCCGTTTCTCTATTTTATGCATCCCCAGAATCGCACTTTGCGGCGTATTCAAGATCGGCGTACTCAACAATGATCCGAAGACCCCACCATTGGTGATGGTAAACGTGCCCCCTTCCATATCGGACAGTTCCAGGCGGTTATCCTTGATTTTCTTTACAAAATCGACAATGGACTGCTCAATTTCAGCGAATCCCAGTTGATCGGCAAAACGAATGACCGGGACAACCAGTCCCCGGGGAGAACCAACAGCCACACCCACGTGATAATAACGGTGATACAGCATCTCGCTCCCCTCGATAAAGGCATTGATCGCTGGAAACTCCGTCAGGGCCTGAACACAGGCTTTGACAAAGAACGACATAAACCCGAGGTTCACCTGATGCCGCTCCTTGAATGCCTCCTTATACCCGCTGCGTATCTCCATGACCCGGCCCATGTCTATTTCATTAAACGTGGTCAGCATCGCGGTGTTGTTTTTGGCAGACAACAAGCGTTCTGCTATCTTCCTGCGAATCGGACTCATGGGTTTGCGCACCGTTTCTTCGATCTGTTCCGACTTTTTGCCGGGGGTTATCTCCTGCTCCGCTGTCTTTAGAGGCTGTTCGGAAGGGATCGGGATACCGGCTGCCTGCATCTCCAGAAACGACAGGACATCTCCCTTGGTAATGCGACCGGAAGGCCCGGTACCGGTAACCCGGCTCACATCAACCTTTTTCTCCGACACCAGCCGCCGCACGGCAGGCGAGAGCTCAAGACCGGACGGTGGTGCAGGAACCTGTTTTTCCGGGGCAGGCGGGAGCGGCTGCGCTGCAGCCGCCGGAGCCGGGACGGCAGGTGTCGGTTTTGCGGGAACCGGTTCCGCTGAGACCGGGGGCTGCTCTTTCGGTGATGTTTTGACGGCTGCGGTACCATCCGCATCGATGGTCCCCACCACATCCCCGATAAGAACAGTGTCGCCTTCTCCGGCAATCGTTTTCAGCACACCGTCCACTTCTGATGTCACTTCCAGAGTCACCTTATCCGTTTCGATCAAAAACAGGGGTTCATCCTTTTTCACCACATCGCCACTTTTTTTATACCACTCCACCAGCATAGCCTCTTTAATCGATTCGCCTACACTGGGTACCTTGACGTCTATCTTCATGCTTGATCTCCGTTATTGATAAACCCTTTGACAACAGAACCACGGTTTTTCAGCCAGCTGATCCAATCGTCCGATTGATAACATCAGCCTGTTCGGTTTGATAAATGTTATGAAACCCGGTTGCCGGACTTGAAGCGGGCTTTCGTCCAATATAGACCAGGGATGCTCCAGTCAGCTTTTCCAGTCGGCTTCTGACAAACTGGTATGCCCCCATGTTCTCCGGTTCCTCCTGGGCCCAGACCCACTCCCTGGCATCACGGCCGGCATCAATCACTTTTTTCAGCGCGGTTTCCGGAAAGGGATAGAGCTGTTCCAGTCTGACCAGGGTGATATCCCGGGTGCCGTTCGACTCCATCCGCTGCTTGAACTCATAATAGATTTTACCACTGCAGAAAACAACCCGTCTGCATTTGGCTGTCGCTTCATCCACCAGCACTTCCTGGAACGACCCCTCTGACAGGTCATCCAGGCTGGAAACGGCCGCCGGGAGGCGCAACAGACCTTTGGGGGTCATGACGATCAGTGGTTTTCGGTAGGCGGCCTTGATTTGCCGCCTTAAGAGATGAAAATACTGGGCCGGTGTTGTCGGATAACAGACCAGGATATTCTCATCCGCACACAACTGCAGAAACCGTTCCAGCCTGGCGCTGGAGTGTTCGGGACCCAGCCCCTCCCAACCGTGGGGCAGCAGCATGGTCAGCCCACTGAGGCGTTGCCACTTTGCCTGTGCCACGGTGATATAAACATCGATCATGCTCTGGGCATTATTGACAAAATCCCCGAACTGCGCTTCCCATATCACCAGTGTTTGTGGCTGTACCCAGGAGTAGCCGTAGTCAAACCCCAGCACACCGGTTTCCGACAGGGAACTGTTGTACACGTCCAGACGGGTACCCGCCGGGGCAATGGTATTCAAGGGAGTAAACGGTGAACCCGTTTTCGAGTCAAAAACAACCGCATGCCGGTGACTGAATGTCCCGCGCTGGCTGTCCTGACCGCTCAGCCTGATACTGGTTCCTTCGGCCAGCAAAGAGGCAAAAGCCAGATGCTCGGCATTGCCCCAGTCGATCCCGGTGCCATTCTCAACAGCATCCAGACGGCTCTGGAAAATCCGGACCAGTTTCCGGTGCAGGGAAAAGGTCTCGGGCACCCGGTTTATTTCCCGGGAGAGTGCCTGGATGCTTTTCCTGGGCACGGCCGTTTTGACCGGCTTGAAGGTATAATCGGGTTTATACGGTTTCCAGACCGGATAGAACGGGGGTTTGTTGAATCGCCTCACGCTTTTCTGTTCCGCTTCAAATTGATCCGTCAGACATTGGTTGGTCTCACGATCGATTGTCTCAATCTCATCCTGGCTGATAACACCAGCGTCGATCAAATGCCGGGTATACAACTCATGGACGGAGGGTCGGGATCGAATACGTTCATACATTCCCGGCTGGGTAAAGTAGGGTTCATCCCCTTCATTGTGGCCATGCCGACGATAGCAGACCAGATCGACAACGACGTCTTTTCTGAACCGTTCGCGGTAGTCGTAGGCCAGTTTCATACACCGGACCAGTGACTCAGGATTTTCCCCGTGAATGTGAAACACTGGCACCATCAGCATTTTGGCAATATCGGTGGAGTACCGCGTCGACCGCGCATGTTCGGGCAAGGTGGTGTATCCGATCTGATTATTGATCACGATATGGATCGTTCCGCCGGTGGCATAACCTTCCAGTTGAGACAGGTTCAGGGTTTCCGCCACCACGCCTTGTCCTGAAAAGGCGGCATCACCATGGATCAGGATGGGGAGAACCGCAGTTGTTGCATTGCCTTCCACCCGGTCCTGCAATCCCCTGGCAATCCCTTCAACAACCGGATCAACGGACTCAAGGTGGCTGGGGTTGTTCACCAGCAGCATTCGTATGGTGCGGTTTTCCGGAAGCATGACTTCGGACAGATAACCGTTGTGGTACTTGACATCACCGGCTCCCACAATGCTGTCCGGATCGTAACTGTTGGCAAATTCCCTGAAAATTTCCAGGTAGGTTTTCTGAAAGATATTGACCAGAACATTCAGTCGGCCCCGGTGGGCCATGCCCATCACAATATCCCGGCAACCATTCGCTGCTGACCGGACAACCAGCGCTGCCAGCATGGGAATCAACCCTTCGGCGCCTTCCAGCGAAAAACGGGTCTGACCCGGATATTTCTTGTTCAACAACGTCTCAAAGAGGGCCGCATTATAGAGTTGCCTCAAAATCTGAATTTTTTCGGTCGGGGTGGAAACCGTTCTGCTTTCGTCCGTCTCAATGTTCTGCTGCAGCCACAGCCTTTCTTCCGGGTCCTGGATATGCATGTATTCAAACCCGATCGACCGGCAATAGGTCTCCTGCAGCGACTGGACAATCTGCTGCAGCGGCGCCCTGCCCAGCTTTCCGAACCGCGTGAAGAAGGTGTCTTTCAGGTCTGCCGGTTCCAGTCCAAACGCAGACAGGTCCAGCAGTGGATGACTGGTCGGGCAGGCAGACAGGGGGTCGAGGCAGGCCAGGAGGTGACCGATATCCCGGTACCGATAAACTAGGCTCTGCACACCCGACTGTCTCCGGGGATCCTCCCCTGTATCAGCACCCGTTGAAGCACTGGATATCTGTCCCAGTTCAAAACCCTGGAAGAACATCTGCCACTCCAGTGACACTTTAGTGGGATCCGATTTCCAGGCATGATACTGATGGTCAATATAGTCTGCATTATATGTGTTATCTATGGCCATACGCCTCTTTCTTTCGTTCTGTTAAAATACCATTTTTCAAATCCGGCGGCGATCCGAATCCTGGGTAACCTTACCATCGGACATTTCAGCTGTTGGTCAAAACCTTATTGTAACGCCCAGAGCATGTCCTGCCAAGCCAATTCACATCATCTTCCCTGTTTTTATTCAAAAACAGGAACGAACCCGGTCTCCGACATGTCAGGTATCCCAACATCCCCTGGTGGACATCACGAAGAATGAGCATGATCCATTCCCGGTGCAACCCCTTTTCCCACCGAAGAGAAAAATTGACGCCTTGCAGAATGTCTGATATAGTTTGTTACCTTCTGGTAGTAAAACTGTACCAAGCATCCAACCTTTTTCGTGGCTTACTCCTTTTGGAAGAAGACGAAACAATGATAATCATTATAGGAGATTTTTATGAGATTTAGTCGATTGATAATGGCCGCCGCCTTTGCTGTGATGGTGTTTGCTGGCACCAGCCAGGCCAGAGCTGCGGAAAAGCTTGATTTCATTCTCAACTGGATTGCAGGTGGTGATCATGCTCCCTACTATTATGCTTTGCAGGAGGGATGGTACAGTGCGGCAGGAATCGAACTGGATATCCAACAGGGAAAAGGGTCCAGCATGTCAGCTCAACGTACCGGCATTGGCAAAAACCCTGTGGGCTTAGCCGATCTCGGAACAGCGCTGGTGGCCAAGGGAAAAGGCGCTGATATTGTTGCGGTGATGAATGTTTATGCCAACTCCCCCTACGGTATGTACTGGCTGAAGGACTCCGGCATCAGGGGTCCCAAGGATCTGGTCGGGAAAAAGATCGGTAACCCCTCCTGGGACGCAGCCCGTTTGATGTGGCCGGCCCTGGCAAAATCTGTCGGAATCGATCCCAAGTCGGTGAAGTGGGTGAATGTGCAACCCAACGCCAAGCTGACTGCTCTGATCAGCGGGGATATTGACGCGACAACCAGCTTCTACAATATCCATCACATTTTTCAGGAAAAACTGGGCACCAACATGGGTTTTTTCCCCTGGAAAGAATATGGTATCAACCCCTACGGGAACTCGATCATTGTCAACGGCAAATATCTGAAGCAGAAACCGGAGGTTATCCAGGCCTTTATCAAGGTGAGTCAAAAGGCGTTCTATCAATGTACGATCAATCCGGACCCCTGTGTTCAAGCCCTCGTCAGCGCCAATACGGGCTTGAAATTTGATAACGAAAAGATGAACTGGAAACTGGTAACGGAACTGATGACGGATGAGTTTTCCACCACCGTTGCCCTGGGTTATTTCGACCCGGCCAGGATGGACAAGGATTATGACCTCGTCGAAACCTATTTCAGTCTCAAGCAGTCGTTTGATATCAAAAAGGTCTACACCAATGAATTTTTGGATCGCAGCATCAAAATGCCAAAATAGGATATCATGGAATCTGTTCTAAAGACTGACCCGTTGCCCGAGATGTTCAACGATGAAGAAGATCTGGAAACGTTCATGACACTGCCGTCTGAAGCGTTGATCCGGGATCTGGAAAACCTCTCCGGGGACATCATGATTCTGGGTGTCGGGGGTAAAATGGGACCCACGCTGGCCCGGCTGGCCAAACGGGCAGCGCCTGCAAAAAGAGTCATCGGGGTCGCCCGGTTTTCCGACCCCCGCGTACCGGAAAAGTTGAAACAGTGGGGAATCGAGACGATCGCCACGGACCTGCTGGATCGAGAGGCCGTCAATCGTCTGCCCCAGGTTGAAAACATCGTTTTCATGGCAGGTCGCAAATTTGGAACCAGCGGCGCGTCACACCTGACCTGGGCAATGAATACCCATGTGCCAGCCATCGTGGGAGAGACGTTTAAAAAAAGCCGTATCGTGGCGTTCTCCACAGGTTGTGTGTATCCCTATGTCAGTGCGCTCCATCAGGGGGCCACTGAAGATACACCTGCGGAACCGCCACCCGGTGACTACGCCAACTCCTGTCTGGGACGCGAAGGCATGTTTCGGTACTTCTCCGAACTGAACAGCGCTCCCGGGCGACTGATCCGGCTGAATTACTCCATAGACATGCGTTATGGGGTTTTGCATGATGTTGCCCAAAAAGTGCTGTCAGGCAGACCCATCGATCTGCAGATGGGGCATGTCAATGTGATCTGGCAGGGGGATGCCAACACGCAAATCCTCCGTTCCCTCCTGCATTGCACCACCCCCACATCGCCCTTGAACATCAGCGGCCCTGAAACCATCAGTATCCGGGCTCTGGCCACGGAGTTCGGCAGGATTCTAGACAAAAAGCCGGTCTTTGAAGGAAACGAAGGGACGGAAGCCTGGCTCGTCAATACCAGCCAGGCCATCCGGCTGTTCGGTTACCCCACCGTACCGCTGCCGAATATGATCGACTGGGTGGCTGAATGGGTCTCCCGGGGAAAACCATCCCTGGGGAAAGAAACCCATTACGAAGTCCGTGATGGCACCTATTGAAACACTCGAAAAACGGCGTTTGACACTGAATGACTGTCAGCACGCCGTTTTACTCTCCCATGAGGCAGGCTGGAATCAGACCATCCGAGACTGGGAATTCATGCTGGTTCACGGACAGGGATTTGGATTCGGAACTACAGAAAACCCCCTCGTTGCCACCGCGCTGACACTGCCTCACGGTCACCGACTGGCCTGGATCAGTATGGTTCTAGTAACCGCGGCCTGTCGCCAGCGGGGGCTCGCCACCCGATTGATGCGGACCTGCCTTGATTCACTGGCGGAACGCGCCATCCGTCCAGTATTGGATGCAACGGACACCGGCCGACAGGTGTATGGCAAAATCGGATTTGTCCCCGTGTACCGCCTGCAACGGTTGATCCGGCAAACAGAAGGTCACACACAAACCGAATCAACCCCGGAGCCGCACGTTGACATCCGCCCCATATCCCGGTCCGATCTCCAGACCATTATAAACCTTGATCAGCCGATATTTGGAGCAGATCGTTCAGCGGTGTTGGCTCATCTCCATGACCGCCAGCCGGGCTTCGCCTGTTTCATCGGTGAAGCGGGCAGAACCAGTCAGGGGTTTATCATGGCACGCGAAGGAGCCCGCGCGTTTCATCTGGGGCCCGTCATCGCAGAGAATACGGAAACAGCCATGGCATTGACAGCCCATGTGCTGGGGAAAATCAGCGGACCCGTTACGATCGATGCGCTGGATCAGCACGAACGATACCAGTCATGGCTGAAGAACAATGGATTCGAGACGCAACGCGCCTTTACCCGGATGACACTGAAACCCGGCACGGCATTTGATCACCCCGGTCACATTTACGCATCCGCCGGACCTGAATTCGGCTGATGAAACCCAATGCCTGTTGCTGGTTGACGACAACATCCTCAGCAGCAGGGAATGGTCATCCGGACCCTATTTTTGAACCACACACCAGGAAACGATTATGAACACCCATTCAGCCGGTCTCATTGCTGAAGCGACGCTCAAGCTTCTGGACAACCCCGGTATTCGCATCGAGCATGATATCATTTTTGACAAGCTGCTGGCAGCCGGCGCAAAGGCGGGTACAAATGCCCAGGTCGTTCGCTTCCCCAGGGAGCTCGTGCTGGACTGCATTGAACAGGCCCCCTCGGAGATTTTTTTTGCAGACCGGAGCGGGCAGGGAAAAACCATCTCCCCGGACGGAGAGACCCTGAACTGGACCGTCCCTGGACGGAATATCCTCAGACAGGGCACCCATCGTCCCTTCACCAGCAGTGACATGGGGGATATGGCCAGGCTGGTGCAGCATCTGCCGAATATCGACGGGGTTTTTGGCATGGCCCTGGATGACATTCCGCCCCATGCCCAGGATATTGTCGGTCTGCGAACCATGGCCGAAAATACCACCAAGCATATCCGTGTGCTCTGCTTTACACCGGAAGGGGCGGAAACCATGTGCGACATGAAGGATGTGGTGGGGGATTTTCCCTGGTTCAGCGTCGGTTTTACGGCCCACGGTCCCCTGCGGTGGACCCATCTGGCCCTGGAAATATTTTACCGCACCGCCGGCAAAGGGATTCCCACAACCCTCAACGGTGAACCGATGGCCGGGGTCACCGGACCCACCACCCTCGCAGGGGCTGCCGCCGTGGGGAACGCTGAAATCCTCTCCGCACTGGTCATCAATCAGATTCTTGAACCGGGACGCCCCTGTGTCTATAACCTGGGACTCGCCCATGTGTTTGACATGCGGACCGGCATCGCCGTGACCGGAGCCCCTGAAAACCACCTCCTGGCAGACGTCAGTGCCGCCATGGGGCGACTCTATAACCTGCCTTCCTGCTCCTGGGTCTCAACCGAAAGCATGTCCGTGGACAATCAGTCGGGTATGGAAAAGTCCATCGGGTACCTCGCCCACCTGCAGAGCGGTGTCAGCCTTGTCTGGGGAGCGGGACAACTGGAATCGGAACTGACCATATCCCCCGCCCAGGCTGTGATCGACAATGAAACCATTGCCTACGCCAGACGCTACCTGAGGGGGATTGAGGTGAATGAAGAGAGCCTGGCCGTCGATATCACCCGCTCCGTTGGTATCGGTGGGAGTTTCCTGGGGGAAAAACACACCATGGATCATTTCAAACAGGAGTTTTTCAGACCGTCGCTGCTGTTTCGCAAAACCCGGGAGGCCTGGGAAAGCGCCGGCAGCAGAACTCTGGCCCAGAGCGCGGAACAGGTGGCCGAGGCATTGATGAAAAAAGAGATTCCCCCGACCCTGACGGATGAGCAGAAGAAAGAATTGCGTCAGATCGAACGGTCTTTTCTGGCCAGGCTGGCAGGATAGGCCACCAGCCTGAAACGGCTGGCCTGCCTAATCCATACCCATGTGTTTATAGATGTGCCTGGTGTAGGCGCCAAATTCTTCATGGGTCTTCATCTTCAGCACCCGCGGATAGGGAAGATCAATGGCCAGGTTGTCCGCCATCCGGGCAGGACCGGACGTGAGGACAATCACCCGGCTGCCCAGAAAGACCGCTTCCTGGATACCGTGGGTGACAAAGAGAATGGTTTTTTTGGCCTCTTCCCAGATACGCAGCAGCTCCAGATTCATTTTTTCCCGGGTCAGCGCGTCCAGTGCACCAAAGGGCTCGTCCATCAGGATCAGTTTCGGATCGTGAATCAACGCACGGGCAATGGATGTCCGCTGCTGCATCCCCCCGGACAGTTCATTGGGATATTTTGTTTCGAATCCCTTCAACCCCACCATATTGAGCAGATAATAGGCGCGCTCGAGACTCTCCTTACGCGGCAATCCGAGAATCTCGGCCGGCAGGAGGACATTGTCGATAATCTTGCGCCATTTCAGCAGCAGGGGCTGTTGAAATACCATCCCGATATCCTTGGATGGGTCGAAAGTGGTCTCTTCATTGCCGATTCTGACAGATCCGCTTTCATACGTGTGGATTCCCGCCAGGATTTTCAGGATCGTTGTTTTCCCGCAGCCCGAGGGCCCCACGATGGATATCAGTTCGCCCACATTGACGTCGAAAGTGACCTCAGAAACGGCAAGAAACTCCTCCTTCTTGGATTTGAAGGTCTTGCGCACACCAGAAAGTTGAATAAACGGTTGACTCATTTGTTGTCCTTTATAATCAATTCACACTGCCAGTCTTACCGACCACAAAATACTCCAGCAGCAATACAAGGGAGTATAGAACCACGCCAATCAAGGTGATCAGCAGGACGCCCATGAACATGGCGGACGTATCCATAGTTACCTGGACCTGCAGCATCAGATATCCCAGCCCCTCTTCGGAAGCAATAAATTCACCGACGATGGCCCCGGCAACAGCGAGGACAACGGCAACCTTCATCCCGGAAAAGAGGTAGGGCAGCGCTCCGGGAAGCTGGATTTTTGTAAAAATCTGCCAGCGGGAGGCATTCAGGGTACGGACCAGATCAATCAGGTCCGGGTCCACCTCTTTCAGACCACGGTCCATGGTCAGCAGGATGGGTAAAAAGCAGATGCTGAACGCGATCAGGATGTTCGAGTCAATGCCGTAGGAAAACCAGACAATAAAAAGCGGCCCCAAAGCCACTTTCGGGATCATGTTCAGACTGACCATCAACGGCATCAACAGGGTCTCGACGGTCCTGAACCAGCTGAAAATCAGTGCCATCAGCACGCCCACCACGATGGCCAGGAAGTAGCCGCCGAACACCTCAACACTGGTGACAAAGGTGTTATGGGCCCAGCCGTAGTCTTCACCCAGTGACAACAGGGTGGCCAGCGGCGTCGGCATAACATAGTCGGGGACTTCGCTGATATTAATCGCTATCTGCCAAATGAGAACGACCCCCAGATGGACCAGGACAATCAGGCCATATTGACCCAACCGTTTTGAAAAATTATTCATACCTTCTACCTTATGTAATGATTATTGTATCTATTCAGTTCGATTTCCACGCAGCCCCTAAGGTATTGTGTTTCAAGAACCCTGGAAGCCATGAATGGCTTCCAGGAGCTCCAGGAGGATTCATGCGTTTCTTGAAACACAATACCTTTGGGGCGTATACAGATGAATAGTTACTGATGATTCTGTCTTTAAAATCCAGCAGAATCAATCTGAACGGCTTTCCCTGAGAAGAGCAGTCGTCTGTTCAGGCTAGCCACCCATCCAGATGCTCACGGACAAATGCGTCATCGTTCAAATCGGGGTAAGCACGGTAAACCCGGTCAATTTCCTCCGACTGACCGGGGCTGAGGCACTCCTTTGGATCCAGGCACCAGATACCTTCCAGCAGACCCTGACGCCGCAGCACTTCATGACAACCGGCAATACACCCCTTAAAGCCGTTGGCAACATCAAAAAAAGCACTGTTACAGTCCGTTACCATCGAATCGAGCGCCAGCAGACCGGCATCGATCGCGTCCCCGGTGATGGATTTTTTGATTCTCTCAAACAACGCCACCGCTGTGTGGGTCCAGACACTCCAGTGTCCCAGCAACCCGCCTCGTATACGAACCGCAACAGCCTCATCATCCCGCATGCAGGTGAAGGGGACGGCAAGATCCAGCACGATATGGTCATCGTTGCCGGTATAGAGCGTTATCCGGTCTTCAGCCCGCGCAGCCACAACCCCGCGGATCACATCCAGGGTTTGATAGCGGTTGAAAGGCGCTATCTTGATGGCAACGACGTTCTCAATCCCGGCAAACCGCCGCCAGAAATCGGAAGACAACAGACGACCACCGACGGCCGGTTGCAGGTAGAAGCCAACCAGAGGAATCTCTTTGGCGATGCGCTCACAATGGGCGATAATCTCGTCTTCCCCCGCGTTCTTGTAGGCAGCCAGACTCAATAAACCGGCGTGGTAGCCCAGGGAAACAGCGATTTCCGCCTCTGCCACAACCTGACGCGTCTGCCCCGCCAGACCGGCAATACAGACGATCGATTGTTTGCGCCATGTGTCCACCGTTTCAGCGGCCAGTTCCAGCACCGGCTGGTAGAGTCCGACGTCGCGGATTTCAAACTGGGTGGTATGGACACCCACGGCGACACCACCGGCACCGGCATCCAGATAGTACCGCGTCAGGGCCTGCTGCCTGCGACGATCCAGTCGACGCTGACTGTCCAGGGCCAGTGGATGGGCCGGAATCACAACCCCTTGTTGGATAGCCACTCGGATATCTTCCGGCAGGTCTGTTTTATTCAGCATATTTTGCATTCCTGAAGGTTTTACCAGGGTTTTTCAATCTCCTGGCTGTTCGAAAACGGATCACAGACAAAGTATGACATTATCCCGGTGTATCACCCCGTCTGCCGGGATTTTAACAGTTGGCCCGGGTGACTATCGGCTGATCCCCTGGTTCTGGTTCTCAATAAACTGCTCGACCTCTGCCAGGCCCGCCATTGAATTGTCCCCGGGGGTTGTCATGGTCAGGGCTCCGTGGACAACCGCATATTGGATAACGCTTGCCAGCGGCAATGACTCCAGAAACCCGTATATCAGACCGGCGGCAAACCCATCACCACCGCCAACCCGGTCCAGGATGGCCAGATTTTCCAGTTTCATGCCCTCGTGGAATTTTCCATCCGCCCAGAGAAGGCCACTCCAGTCATTGACAGTTGCGCTCCTGACATAACGCATGGTTGACGCAACCGCTTTCAGGCCCGGATGGCGCTCGATCATCCTCAGGATGGCATCCCTGAAAAGCGGTGTTTCCAGACCCTGCGGCGGCCGGTCCAGGTTTTCGACACCAAAAAGGACGTCAACCTGGTCCAGCAGGCGGCTATTCAAGTGATCAGCTGCCTCTTTTCCACCCCGCTCCTTCCAGAGCGATGACCGGAAGTTTAAATCATAGGAGACGATGGTACCATATTTTCTCGCTGTCCGCATCGCCTCCTCAATAACGTCGGGAGTACCGGCAGACAGCCCTGCAAAAATACCGCCCGTGTGAAACCAGCGAACTCCCAGTTCTCCAAAGAGACGGTCCCAGTCGATATCGCCGGGCACCAGTTGGGAAACCGCGGTATGGGAACGGTCAGATGAGCCGGATGGCCCCCTGGCGCCGAATCCGCTTTCCCAGAAATAGAGACCGTTCCGGGCAATGGCGCCGATGCCATCATCTGCGACCCATTTGATGAGGGAGGGATCCACACCGCCAGCGCGGATCCGGTGCAGGACCAGTTTTCCAATTTCATTATCGACCAGGGCCGTGACAATGGCCGTCTCCTGCCCAAAGCAGCTCTTTAACCCCCTGGCAACGTTATATTCACCGCCCCCTTCCCAGACGCGAAAGGATGACGCTGTCCTGATTCTGTCGTTCCCGGGATCGAACCGCAGCATCACCTCCCCCAGTGAGACCAGGTCGTATCGGCACGCGTTTTTTTCCTTGGTCACCAGTTTCACAGCGATTGTTCAGTCATAGTGGGTCCGTTTCTCTTTGACTCCGTCATTTCTCCAAATCGACGCTTTGATTAACAGTCACAGATGGGTTTTTGATAAGGTTTGCCTTTCAATTCGATGATCGCAGATATCAACCATGGGAACGACCTTCCGAAAGCTGTTTTGACTTAAGGATGATCCGTTTTACCTCTGATTTCCATGATCGCCTGGACTGCTTTCCGGGTTTCCACAATGACGCGATGATAATGGTGATCCTGAATCCAATCCGGTTCCACCATCCAGCTTCCGCCACAAGCCAGCACCTGGGGAATGGCAAGGTATTGACCCAGATTATCCAGACTGATTCCCCCTGTGGGAATGAATTCCATCATGTGGTACGGCTTTGACAGTGCCTTGATCGTTTTGGCGCCGCCAAAGGCTTCTGCAGGGAAAAATTTGACCTGTGTCAACCCGAAATCCAGTGCCATTTCAATTTCGCTTGCCGTAGAAATCCCCGGATAAATGGGAATATTATGATCAAGACTCCACTGTACGACCTTCGGATTGAGTCCCGGCGTCACCAGGAACTCCGCTCCGGCCTCTTTTGCCGTCTCCGCCTGTTCGATGGACAAAACGGTGCCGGCACCAACCAGAATATCTTTATTACGGGCAAGAATGCGAATCGCACCCAGGGCGGCATCCGTCCGCAGGGTTATTTCCGCGCAGGGCAGACCGCCCTGAACCAATGCATCACCCAGGAGTCCCGCGTCCGCATCATTCCGGATGGTGACAACCGGGATGACGGCCAGTTCTTTTAAACGCTTTGCTATCATAAGTATGGTTTGGTTGGGGTTGCTGGATTAAACCAGGTCTGTAATGTCCACCCACATTCTTTTTTCCCAGGAACTCAGGGCCAGTTCAGCCAGTTGCACCCCTTTGGCTCCCTCCAGCAGGGTCCAGCGGAAGGGTTCATCCAGGACCACGTGCCTGAGAAAAAGTTCCCACTGCACTTTGAAGGCATTGTCAAAGGGTCGGGTCCCTGGAACTTCCAGCCATTCTTCATATAGATCTTTGGTCCGATCCACGTCCGGGTTCCACAGTTCCCTGGGGGTCGCCTGCCGGGGCTGGACATAGCATTTCCGGAGACCGGCATAGGCCGAGCCCCGGGTCCCATCCACCTGCAGAACCAGAAGATCGTCCCGGCGGGGTCTGACGCACCAGGAGGAGTTGATCTGGACGATAATGCCGTTTTCCAGTTCCATCGTCGTATAGGCTGAATCATCCGTATCAACCGGATAGGGCTGACCACCCTCGTCCCAGCGCTGTTTAATATGAGTCGCGCCGATATTGGAGATCGATTTGATACTGCCAAAAATGTTATCAATCACGTAACGCCAGTGACACAGCATATCAATGATAATACCACCGCCCTCATCCTTGCGGTAGTTCCAGGACGGGCGCTGCAGGGGTTCATTTTCGCCTTCATACACCCAGTAACCGAACTCGCCCCGCACCGAGAGAATATCCCCAAAAAATCCGGTCTTGATCAGATCCTGGAGTTTCAGCAACCCGGGCAACCAGAGTTTGTCCTGGACGACACCGTTTTTCAAGCCGGCTGCTGTTGCTTCCTGATAGAGTGCCAGTGCTGTTTTCACATCAACAGCGGTTGGCTTTTCGCAGTAGATCGCCTTCCCGGCGGCAATCGCTTTTCTGACACCCTCCGCCCGCAGATTGGTGGTCTGGGCATCGAAATAGATCGAATACCGTTCATTCGCCAGGCACTGGTCCAGATTCGTGGAATAGGCCTTGATTCCGGTCATCTCTGACAACCGCTGCAACTTTGCCTCATTTCGACCTACCAGTATCGGCTCCGGAATAATGACCTCATCCGGGCTGACATGGACGCCCCCCTCATCACGGATGGCACAGATTGACCGAATCAGGTGCTGGTTGGTCCCCATTCTTCCCGTAACCCCATTCATGATAATACCAACACGATGTTCTTTCATAATCTCAACCCCGGTTCATTGTGATTGTTCCTGAAGTGTGTATATATCACCGTATGTAGAAATACTCAAGTGTCTGCTGTCGCGGGGTACACCAAATATATGTGGGTACCTGTAAGCGGAAAGAGGTTGTTTGTTCAGAAAACCTTGGGAGCCAGGGATGGATTCCAGGAGCTCCAAGGATGGAATCATGCGTTTTTCTGAATAAATAACCGCTTGAAGCGGTTATGATCACAACCCCACATGTTTTTGGTGCACGCCTGTCGCGATTCGACAAGGCAACAGCCTGTTTTTCGACCGTATCCCAGACAGCATTCTGGTCTTTGCTGCCTGTCAAAAGAGATCGGCTTACCCCAATCCCACTCAGGAAACCGCCAGGTACGCCTTTTTGATGGCTTCCAGAAAAACATCCTGATCCTGCTGCCACCATCGGTTCGAAAAGATCTCCACCTCATTGAACCCTTTGAAACCCGCATCCTCAACCCAGCCCCGAATCTCGCGCAGATTGATGCAGCCATCGCCCATCAGACCCCGGTCGTTGAGCAGGTCTTCCGTCGGTGTCAGCCAGTCACAGATATGAAAGGCAAACAGTCGGCCGGCCTGACCGGCACGCCTGATCTCCTTCTGCAGATCAGGATCCCACCAGAGATGGTAGACATCAACCACCACTCCCACCAGGGGATCCTGGAGGAAATCAGACAGATCATTGGCCTGGCGAATCGTGTTGATGGCAGACCGTTCATCAGCGTACATAGGATGAAGCGGCTCGATTCCCAGCCTGATGCCGGCTGACCGGGCATGGTCCAGAACAGCGCCGATACCATCCCGGATCTGCCCCCGGGAATCCGACAGGGGCTGACCGGGAACAGCACCGCAGACAAGCACAATCAGCTGCGTACCCAATGCCTCAGCTTCGTCGATGATCATCCTGTTATCGTCGATGGCTGCCTGCTGACCCTGCCGGTCCCTGGCCGGAAAAAATCCGCCACGGCAGTAGGAGACAATCTCCAGGCCGGCATCCCGTGCCATTTGACCCACCCCTTTTGGATCTTTTCCGTCCAGCCACTGCCGCCAGACCGTGATGCCTTTGACACCGGCTGCGGCATACCTGGCAATCGCAGTTTCGATGGACCAGGGCTTTGTCGTCATGGTATGGAGACACAGTCTGCTGAAATCCCTCAGGGCTGATGCCGTCATGTGTTTCCTAGTTGAAGAAGGTGTAGTAGGGTTGGCTGTTGGCTATCCTCAGCAGCAACAGACCCAGTTCCATCAGGTGATAGTCCCCCCACATCGATGATTCGCCACAGGGAATTTTTCGCCCTTCCGGTATATGATCCCAGTTATTCGGTCGATGATAGATGGAATGCAACAGCAACCCCTGGTGGCTGGCGTCCTGCGACAGGTAGGGCGCCTGCAGCAGACGTCGGGCAATGGTCAACCCGGCCTGAAAATACCTGCCCCCGTTTTCGGCATCCCCTTTCCCTTGCAGATATCTGCCCAGACGGATCAACCCCTGGGCCCCAATAGCCGCTGCTGTACTGTCAACCGGTTCAAAATCATTAAAGGGATCTGCCGGTTGATGCAGGTAATCCCCCAGCTTGGAAAGCCCGGGAGCGCCGGTATCCCAGTAGGGAATGCCGTCAATGGGGGTCTGTTCAATATAAAAGTCCGCTACAGCCTGGGAAACCGCCAAAAACCGGTTGAGTATGCCGCTTTTTCCCTGCAGCCCATTTACCGCCAGGCCGTCAAATTCCTCCGCGGCGCAGGACTCCAGGAATTCCAGCTGCTCGGGGTAACCCGCCAGTATCCAGGCATGACCCCGGGTCCAGGTTGAAAAGGGAGAATAGCCCTGCTGGCTGCTGGCGCAACGATAAGACCCGTTGTTGACATTAAAAATCGACTCGTGCACCACCCGTCCCCGGATGTCATACAAATCTCGACCCTTTCCGAAATAGACATTGTAGCGAGCAGTGGCTTCCGCATGCTGAAGACCCCGTTCCAGCAGATTGATCCGCCGGTCCTGCTCCCCCATCAGCACATGACCCAGTCGATGCGCGAGACTCAGCACCCGGACGGACCGGATGGTATCCGCAAAGAGCGACTGCGGGCCATTGAACGTGTAGATGTACCCCAGGTCACTGGAGATTGGTGTCCAGCGGGAAGCCTGCACGGCGCCGGAGACCTTCAGTGCCAGTTCGTAAAAATTCCGTTCTTCCTCATTTTCTGCAATCGCCCCCTCCCGCATCAACCGCAGCAGATTGCCGTAGGTACTGACATTGTTGAAACCGTGATCATGGACCCCGGTATGGCTGACATGGGGAGCCATCAGCTTGACCGTTTTCTCCCGGCCATAGTCCAGAAACGCCGTCTCTCCGGTGGCATCATACTGCAGAATGGCGCAACCAAACTGAAAGCCCTGGGTCCACTCAGTCCAGCCCCGGGTGGTATAGCGTCCCTTTTCAGTGAAAACCGGAGCCCCCTGTTCAGGATCCCAGTCACGGCGAATAGACAAAATCTTCTGGCCGGCCAGCTCAAACAGGTGTTTAAGATCCGGCAACAGCGACTGGGGGGAAATCTGGTAATTTATTTCAAGCATGGCGCATTTCTCTTCTGGGTATCGTTTATAAGCTTCTGATGCTGAATCCACCGTCAATATCGATCACGGTCCCGGTTGAATATGGAAAATGCCCGTCCAGGATAGCGGACACCGCCAATCCCATATCTTCCGGAGTCCCCCATTTTTTCTGGGGCACCAGCCCCTCAGCAATCAGCCTGTCGTACTTGGCTTTGACACCACTGGTCATGTCCGTCAGCATAATCCCCGGCCGCAGTTCCAGGACCTGGATGCCCTCTCCGGCCAGACGGTCCGCCCAAAGCCGGGCAGCCATCGACAGACCGGCTTTGGATACGCAGTATTCACCTCGGTTGACCGATGCGGTATAGGCAGAGATGGAAGTTACAAATATGATCACGAAACCGCTTTTCAACAGGGCGGTCGGTTTCTGGCGCATCCAGTAACGGGCCACCTGCTGGGTCAGAAAATAGGGTCCCTGCAGGTTCACCCGCATCAGATGTTCAAAAGAGGATTCACTGGCATCCAGGATATCTTCCCTGGCTGACGGCGCAATACCGGCATTGTTGACCAGCGCATCAATCCGTCCCAATTCGGAAATAACGTCCGCGACCAGGGTCTCCCGCGCACGGGCATCACCGATATCCGCCTTGACAGCAAAAAAACGCTGGGCTTTGTCTGAGGCGCAACGCCGGCATTCCGCCACTGTCTCATCGGCCGCCGCCCGGTTGCTGGCATAGTTAATCGCGATCGAATATCCCCGTTCTGCCAGTTTCAAGACAATCCCTCGACCGAGACCCCTGCTGCCGCCTGTTATCAGTGCAACGGGTCGAATATCCGGCATGACCCTCAACCTCCATATAATGACAAATGATATTAAGAATGGTACCTGTAAATCCGCACAGTGTATCGGGTATGAATGACGACCGATACCTGGTGTCATTTTTCGTTGTGCCCGACAGGCCATGTTGGTTACTATAGTTCGACCGACACCGGTCGCCCTTTCGGACAGAGAAAACCACCTGACGTTGCTGTGGGTTTATCCTTTAAAGGTATACTACGCCAGACCCCAATCAGGCAAGAAAGCATTCCAGAAAATAAAGAACACAGTTCACCTCCTTCCTGCAGCGATGTTCCTGAAACAGGTAAAAACCGACTTTTTCAAAACCCACTAGAAAGCAATCATCCACCGGGACCAGCCCCAGGAGAATGCCTGTCAAAGCCATGGCTGGCATCCTTGCAAACCTGGAAACGGTGAATCTATTCTGCGAACTAACCGTGCGATCCTGTCACAATTTGTGGAGTGATACCCAATTTCCATGAGTAGTCATGATCAATCTGTCATTAAACTGATTCTCGACGGCCATTCATGGCCGTCTTTCGAGGGCGGTCGCTGGCGGGGGCACCAAAATCATGTGGGCAATTTCGAATTTCGTTTCAACAAAAAAGAGCTGTTTCTTTCCCGTCATGCCCACGGAGGTGGGCATCCAGGTGTATTTGACCGTTTACACATCTGGACACCCGCCTGCGCGGGTATGACGAACTACGCACATGATTTTGGTACACCCTCGCCGGCAACCGGCTTGACTGAATCCCCCCGGAACGGTTATCAGCTGAAACAGGGTATCCGGAATAGAACGACTATTGTCAATCAGCAATATCATGGAAATGAGTTTCGAACAGGCTATGGTGGGTTGCCAGTGCCCTTATTCCGGTAATTCAGAGCAAGGTAAACAAGGGGGGGCACGTTCAATTTTATATCTGCATTTCTCATCCCCCGGCAATGCCTGCAGGTGATGGGGGTTTAAATCAAAATGAGTTCCACAATGGACCGCAAAACGGCTATGAAGACAAGGATTATCGATAACCAGCTGCTTGACTCAGTCGGTCGGAAAGCTTCTGCATCGGATCGAAAAAGGGCAAATTTGAATTTTCACCAACTGCCCGATCCGGCTCAGCGATTTTTAAATGCCATTGAACCCGACAGCTATATCAGACCCCATCGACACATCGATCCCTTGAAAGACGAAGCTTTTTTGGTCCTGAAAGGACGGGGTGCGGTCATCATTTTTTCAGACAGAGGAGAGATAGAAGAGATAATTGAGTTGGATATTTCAAAAGGCCGCTGGGGGGTCGATATTCCAGGAGGGATTTATCATACGATCGTATCTCTCGCAAGTGGTACTGTCTTCTACGAGGTCAAACCGGGACCCTATGATCCCACCTCGGATAAGGGATTCGCCGTTTGGGCACCCCACGAGCAAACGGAGGATGCCGTCCTCTATTTACAGTGGTTGATAGAACAGATCGGGCAGACCGGTATCTCTTCATAAACAGGACGGAGCTCACCTTTGCGGTGATCCCGCTAACCCATTTTCTCGCAGAATTCCCGGTAGATCTTCAGGTTTTCCTTGAGCAGGCTGGGCGTATCCAGTTCATAGGGGCACTTCTCCCGGCACTCACCACACTCCTGGCAGTTCTCGATCAGCGCCATCTGAGCTTTGTATTCATCTGTCAGGAACTTTTGATAGGGCGCTCTGGCAAGGAGCAACGACATTCTGGCGGCGTTGCGGATCGGAATACCCACGGGGCACGGCATACAATAGCCACAGGCCCGACAGAAGGATCCTCCCAGTTCCTCCCGGTCCTGTTGAATGGTCTGCCACATGGTTTCGTCCAGAACCGGGGGATTTTTCTCCAGGGCAATGAATTCGTCCAGTTCCCACTCCTGTTGAATTCCCCAGATAGGAACGAGGTTGTCGAATTGCCTGAGAAAAGCGAAAGACGAGGTGGGACGCGTGATCAGTCCCCCGGAAAGGCCTTTCATGGCAATCACACCGAGATCCTTTTTCCGGCATTCTGCAATCAGATTGAGATCCTTGGCAGTAGAAAGCGAATTCAGGGGAAACTGAATGGTGTCATACCGGCCCGAAGCCGCGGCTGCGAGTGCCACATCCAGCCGGTGATTCGAAAGCCCGATAAAGCGAATCATTCCTTTCTGCCGTGCTTCCAACAGCGCCTGGTAGGCACCGTTCCTGTCTTCCACATCAGGCAGCCTGGCCGGTGTGTGCAGTTGCAGAATATCTATATAGTCGGTTTTCAACTCCGCCATGCTGGTTTCCAGATGCTGGAAGAGGGTCTCCCGGTCCTGGGCAAAGGTCTTGGTCGCAATGATGATATCCCTGCGCACATCCGCCAGCGCAGCTCCCAGTTTTGCTTCGCTGTCTGTATAGGCCCGCGCCGTATCGAAAAAATTGATGCCATTGTCAAAAGCCCTGCGCAGCAGCTTTGTTGACTCCTCCAGGGTGATCCGCTGAATCGGCAGCGCGCCAAATCCACTCCTGCTGACCATTAAACCAGTTCGACCCAAGCGTATTTTTTCCAAGGACAATCCTCTGTTCGCGGTTTATTGTTTGCGTCATTTTCACACCGGTTATCAATCTAGCGAGTGCTGTCATTTCTGACAAGTGAAACCCTGTCATCCTCAGGAACTCACCTTGACATAGAAAATGGAACTCCCTATGATTTGCTCTTTTTGGGTCAACCCACCGGCAGGTCCGCTGAATGCCCAATCTTACTGTTTTTACAATGAAACAGGCATACACGGCCGGACCGGTAGACTGACAGACACAACCAGCGGCCTGTTTTTTTTGAATTGAATAACTCAACTTTCGAGTTTGGATAAACGGCCATAACGGTTTATCTGCAAAGGATACAGGTCAAAACACAAGGGAAAGTAGCCGCTTTGACAGCTATAATTCACCTTTTTTTTCGGAATAGT
>Ga0180009_10000479_pt1 | contig 55889 bp, 47 predicted proteins | sample OS_PC_MetaG_FD_123537 | JGI IMG/M metagenome (GOLD analysis project Ga0180009, IMG submission 123537) | Groundwater microbial communities from the Aspo Hard Rock Laboratory (HRL) deep subsurface site, Sweden - OS_PC_MetaG | ecosystem: Environmental > Aquatic > Deep subsurface > Groundwater... | reverse complement strand
TCAGCGGAGGCGGGTGAGCTGCTCCTCGGTCAAACCGCCCCGGCGAAACCACCTCGGTCGGCGAAGGGCTGAGCTGCACGGGGTGGGGGGCCATATGGTCGGCGAGAAGTGCGGAACGTCAGCCTGGAGGTGTGGGAATTCATCAATCAGCCAGGCGACATGGCGGCGGACATGATGGGTGGGATGGGCGGGATGGAGGAAGAAATGGCCCACCCGATGCACGTACATGGGCTGCAATTCCAAGTCCTGGAGCGGCAGGTGCGCCCAGAGATGGCCGCCAACTGGGAAACCGTAAGCGCCGGCTACGTTGACGAGGGTTGGAAGGATACGGTGCTCGTGATGCCGGGCGAACGAGTCAGGCTCTTGCTGAAGTTCGAGGATTTCACCGGCCTGTATCTGTATCACTGCCACAATCTGGAACACGAGGACCTGGGGATGATGCGCAACTACCGTGTAACCGCGTGATTGCCGGTCCTAGGGGAAAAGAGCCGCGGGAACGCTCGGGTTGCGGTCCATGAAGAAGGCCTTGGCCGTGGGAGCTGCTTCCCTGTCGTCCTCTCCGGCGGCTCCCCAGATGTCCACGACCGACCACGACCCCGAGCGGGAGCGCAGCAGGAAGCTGAGACTCTCGTACTTTGCGGTGCCGTCGGTCGATTCGGGACGTACTTGGGAGAAGGCCCACACACCCAGTACTCGCAGTTCATCGACCACGAAGACCACGTCTGACGGCATGCCGTGAGAGGCCATGTAGGCCCGCTGGGCATCCATGATCGAGTCGCGCTCGGCAGTGCCCTTGGCCGGAGTGTAGACGGTGGAGGCGGTGGTCGAAGTCGTGGGCGCAGCCGTGGTGGTGGAGGCCATGCTGGTGTCCGTGGTCGTCGTGGGCTCGGGGGTGAGCGTCGGGGTGACCGAGGTGGTAGAGGCCAGCGTGGTCGTGGTGGTGGAGTCGGTGTCGCACCCCACCAGCAGTCCGGAGACGATGAGGAGTCCCACTAGTGCGAGGAGCCCCAACCGCGCGGTGAGCTTCGTCGAATCGAGCGCGACAGACTGCATGGTGTCTCCTCCGGCGTGTCGTCTGACCAGGTGCCTCGGAAGAACGATATCGCGCGCGGGACTTCGGACGCAACGCGAGGTGCCGTGCGTCGATTACCGTGTCACTCCGAACGGCTCCGTCGGATGCGACCCTCCACCTCAGGCAGGCGGGCCACCAGGAGCAGCGCCAGGACTACCGCGTAGGCCCACTGCTCGAAAGTGATGAACTTGACGGCCCACAGGTAGTGAAGGGTGGCCAGCACTCCGGCTGCATAGGCCAAGCGGTGCAGACGCTTCCAGAGGGCGCCGAGTCGGCGGGCGGCCTTTCGTGTGGAGGTCGCGGCCAGGGTGAGCAGGATGAGGAACGTCGCCAAGCCGATCACGGCGTAGCGCTTCTCGAGGACTCCGCCCACGATCAGGTCCCACCTGAACCCGAAGTCCAGCCCCACGAAGATCAGCATGTGGATGGTGGCATAGCCGAACGCGTAGAGTCCGAGTGTTCGGGCGAGGGGTCTGAGCGCGGTCACGCCGGTGACGACGACCGCCGGGCGTGCGGCAAGGGACAGCAGCAGGAGGATGAAGGCCGGTTTGCCGGTTCGAAGGGTGAGATCGTGTATGGGGTCGAAGCTGAGCCCGCCCGTGAGCGTCTGCCAGAGGAGGTAGGCCAGCGGCGCCAAGGCGCCGGCGTGGGCGGCGATCCGAAGTAGGAGCGCGCCAGTAGAGAGCCGGCGGGCCGCCGACGCGTCAGGTTGCGTTCGTTCAGCCACTCTCAGTAGTTCTCGCGGAGGTCCATGCCCGCGTACAAGGGGGCGACTTCGTCGTAGCCGTTGAAGAGCAGCGTGTCGATACGGCCGAAGTCGCCGATGCGCCTCTCGGTCTTCTGCGACCAACGGGGGTGATCCACCTCGGGGTTCACGTTGGCGTAGAAGCCGTACTCGCGGGGGCCGGCCTCCATCCACAGGCTCTCGGGCATCTCGCTTACGAGGTCGATGCGCACCACCGACTTGATCGACTTGAACCCGTATTTCCACGGCACCACCAGGCGGATCGGGGCTCCGTTCTGGGGCAGGAGCCGCTTGCCGTAGAGGCCGGTTGAGAGGATGGTGAGGTCGTGTATCGCCTCATCGAGGCGTAGTCCTTCGACGTACGGCCAGGCGAAGCGGTGGCGTTGGCCGGGCAGACGCTCGGGGTCGTCCAGGCTCTGGAAGCGTACGTAGCGGGCCTCCGACGTGGGCTTCACGTCGTCCAAGAGCAGGCGCAGCGGGAAGCCCAGCCAGGGGATCACCATCGACCAGCCCTCCACGCACCGCATGCGGTAGACGCGCTCCTCCTCGGGATACAGGGCGAGCAACTCGTCGATGGAGTATTTCCGCGGAGACTCCACCATGCCGCCCACTTCCACCGTCCAGGGCTCGATGACAAAGTCTGCGGCCAGCGAGGCCACCTCTTCCTTGTCGAGTGAGAACTCGTAGAAGTTGTTGTAGTTGGTGATGGCGTCGAACGAGGTGAGCTCGTCGGGGGTGGGGGTTCCGCCGGGCGCCGCCGTGGTGCCCGAGCCGCCCGTGGAGCCGCCTGTCTCGCCGGTCTCCCCGCCGATGCCGCAGCCGGCCAGCAGGGCGCTGCCGGCGAGCGCCGCCACGCCTACCATGAACTTGCGGCGTGAGAGGTAGACGCTCTCTGGGGTGATCTCTGATGGGTCGATCTTCGTCATCGTAGTAGATTCGCAGTTGGCCCGCGTATACACTCATGCGTGGCAGGTGTTGGGCGACGAGCGGTACCGTCGGGTGGCCGAGGAGACCCTCGACTACGTGGTGCGCGAGATGACACACCCCGACGGCGGCTTCTACAGCACCCAAGACGCCGATTCGGAAGGCGTGGAGGGGGAGTTCTTCGTCTGGACGGTCGAGGAGGTCGAGGCGGTGCTCGGGCTCGAGGACGCGGCCCTCTTCATGGCTGCGTACGATGTGACCTCGGGCGGCAACTTCGAGGGGCGGTCGATCCTTCGAGTGATTCGCACCGCGGAGGAGCTTGCGGCAGCCGAGGGCCTCGAGTCAAGGGAGGCCGAGGAGCGCCTGGCTTCGGCGCGGGCCCGCCTGATGGCCGTACGCGAGAAGCGGGTGCGACCCGCGAGGGACGAGAAGATCCTCGCGGCGTGGAACGGTCTCATGATCGCCGCGTTCGCGGAGGCCGCAGCCGCGTTCGGGCGTTCGGACTACCGCGTGGTGGCCGAGCGGGCCGCGGCCGTCGTGCTGGCCCGCCACCGCGGCCTCGACGGGCGTCTGCTGAGGTCGTGGAAAGACGGACGTGCCCGCTTGAACGGTTATCTTGAGGACCACACGCACATGATCGAGGGCCTGCTCGCCCTCTACCAGACGGACTTCTCGCCGGTGTGGTTCGCGGCAGCGAGAGAACTCGCCGATGTCATGCTCGGGGCGTTCGCCGCACCCGCCGCCGGCTTCTTCGACACCCGCGACGACCACGAGACCCTTATCGTTCGACCCCAAGATTTCCAGGACAACGCGGTGCCCTCAGGGAACTCTATGGCCGCCACGGTTCTCTTGAAACTCGCGGCTCTGAGCGGCGAATCTCGGTATCAGATGGCGGCCGAAGGGGCGCTGGCCGGCATCCAAGGGTTCCTCGCGGGCCACCCCCTCGCGTTCGGGCAGTGGTTGATCGCCCACGACGCCGCCACCGGCGGCGGCGGAGAGATCGCCATCGTCGGCTCCCCCGACGATCCCGCCACGCGTGCACTCGTCAAGGTGGTTCGCGAGCGCTACCGCCCCGGGTGGGTGGTGGCGGCGGGGCCGCCCGTGGGCACGGCCGCCGCGCCACCGGTGGTTCCGCTTCTGGAAGACAGGCACCTCGTCGACGGTCGGTCCGCCGCCCACGTGTGCAGGGAGTCGACCTGTCGCGCGCCCATCACCGACCCGGAGGCACTGAGGGTGGAGCTGGATTCCGCTCAACCCACTCCATGATCTCATCGCGTACGTACACGGGGCCTCGCGGGCGTTCCGCGACCGAAAGAGGGAAGTCGTCGTGCTCGCGGGCCCAGCGCTCCACGGTCACCCGGTCGACGCCGGTGATCTCCGCCACCTGTTCGATGTTGACGAACGCCTCCTTCAAGGCGTCCTTGAAGCGTCCGGCGATCGGGGCGACCGCGGGACCGAGCAGCGTTCCCAGCCGCCGAGCGACGCGTCCGACCCGTTCCGATGCGTTCAGCGCCAGAAGGCGCACGTCGTCGCCGGTGACCATGAAGTAGCGGATGGTGCCGTCGGGTGTCGTGGGGACTCCCCGGTCGTTCCGAGGTCCGGGCGACTTCACCGCCACCACCACGGCGTATCCTTCGCCCCACGGAGCCCTGCCTCCGACGGCGTCGTCCCAGTCGGCGTTTTCGCCCTTGATGCCGTCGAGCCAGTCGCTGAACTCACGCGCTCCCTCGATGGGAACGATGCGTCCGTCGTGCTCCCAGGCCTCAGGATCGATGGGCGTGACGTCTGTCACGGGAGACTGGCCTCGGACGTAGATTCAGACGTGGATTCGGCCGTGGGTGCCGCTGTCGATCCGGCTGCCGATCCGGCGTGCCTCGCCTGGAACAGCTTGACGATGTCGAGCCACAGGTCGGTCTCCTTCTCGATCAGGAACCCGGCCGCTTCGATGTTGTTGCGGGTGCGGCGCGTGATGTTCGCACCCATCATGCGAACCACCATGGGATCGGCCGCTCGCATCACTTGTCTCAGCACGGGTTTCATGGACAAGACGTGCTCGAGCATCAGGAGCCGGCCTCCGGGCCGCAGCACTCGGGCGATCTCGCGAAGCCCCAGCACCGGGTCGGGGACGGAACAGAACACGAAGGTCGTAACCACGGTGTCGAAGGAGTCGTCGGGCAGGTCGAGATGCTGCACATCCATCTCGCGTAGCTCGACGTTCGAACCCAACTCGGCGGCACGGCGGCGCGCGTGGGCCAGCATGCCGGGGCTGAAGTCGATGGCGGTGACCTCGGCGTCCGCGGGGTAGTGGGCTAGGTTCTTGCCCGTGCCGACCCCCACTTCGAGCACCCGAGGGCCCTCGACGAGATCCCACAGGAGGGGCCGCCAACTCCCGAACGCCCGGCGCTCCACCGCCCACTCCATGAGGTCGTAGGTGCGTGCGATCCTGTCGTATCGCTTTCGGGTCCGCTCGGTCGCCCGGCGGGCCCCGGCGTCGGGGTTCATCTCGGTCTCCTGTCTTCGTGTGGGGAGTCGTCCGGGGCGGCCTCGGATCAGCGCGATCAGGCCCGATCGAGTACCGAGCGTACCTTGTTCGCCAACTCGTCGGGCGTGAAGGGCTTCTGCAGCAGGGTGATGCCGGGCTCGAGCCGGCCGTCGCGGACGATGGCGTCTCTCGTGTATCCCGACATGAAGAGGGTGCGCATCGATTCACGCCGTCGGCTGAGCTCCTCCGACACCTGGCGCCCGCCCATCTGGGGCAGTACCACGTCGGAGAGCAGCAGGTGGATGTCCGCCTCGTGGCGGTCCGAGACGTCAAAGGCCTCCGCGGGCGAGTTCGCGGTCAGCACGGTGTAGCCGAGGCGCAGCAAGACACGCTCCGCGAAGCGCAGCACCGCCGGTTCGTCTTCAACCACGAGGATGGTCTCGGATCCGCCGTGCCGCACTTCGTCTTCGGTCTCGGTGCGCGCCGGTGCTGCGAGGTCGAGCGGCGTCTTCGGCAGATACACGCGCAGGGTCGTCCCGTGCTCGGGTTCACTGTGCAGCGTCACGTGGCCGCCGCTCTGCCGCACGATCCCATAGACGGTTGATAGCCCGAGTCCCGTGCCCACACCTTGGGATTTCGTCGTGAAGAACGGTTCGAAGGCCCGGGCCTGGATTTCGGGGGTCATGCCGACGCCGCTGTCTGTGACGGTGAGGATCACGTAGTCGTTCGAAGCTGCCTCTGGGTAGTGCGCGGCGTAGGCTTCGTCGAGGGCGCCCTCTGATGTTTCGAGCGTGACACGCCCTCCAGAGGGCATGGCGGCGCGGGCGTTCGAGATGAGGTTGAGGATCACCTGCTCGATCTGACTCGGATCGGCTTCGATGGTTGCCTTCTCGGCCGTCAACAACGTCTCGAGCGATACGTCTTCCCCGAGTATGCGTTCCAGCACCCTGCTCATGCGCCGCACGGTGTCGTTCAGGTCGATGGGTCGTGGCATGAGCGTCTGGCGACGGGAGAAGGCGAGAAGTTGGCGCACCAAGTCGGCGGCGGCATCAGCGCCGCGGCGCACCTCCAGCAGATCGGCGTGTCCGGCGTGCCCGGGAGGCTGCTCCTGCAGGAGCAGGGCCGCGTACCCGCCGATCGCGGTGAGGTGGTTGTTGAAGTCGTGGGCGATGCCCCCGGCCAGGTTCGCGATGGCTTCCATCCGTTGGCTTTGGTGCAGCTGCCGCTCACTCTCCTTGAGGGCCGCCTCGGCAGTCTTCCTCTCGGTGATGTCGAGCACGGCTCCCACGATCTCTCGCAGCTTCCCGTCGTCTCCGTTTACGAGACGGCGCTCGTCGAGCAGCCAGAGGTAGTGGCCGTCCGCGTGACGGAACCGATATTCCGCCAGGACCCAGCCCTGGGAGAGGGTGATCGCATCGTCCATGTCGGATTGTGCGACGTCCTCGGGATGCACGTTCCTCGACCACCAGTCTGGTTCGAGGGCGGCTTCGGCGTCGTAGCCCAGCACGTTGGAGACATTCCGGCTTATCCAGGTGGTTCGGAGCCCCTCTTCGGTGGGTTCCACGCTGTAAGTGATGGTTGGGCTGAGCGCGAAGAGCTCCTCGAACCGGCGTGCTGTGGCCTTCGCCCGTTCTTCGGCGTCTCTGCGGGCCGTGATGTCCCGGGATATCCCGAGCACGGCGCGCGGGACTCCGTCGTCTCCGGGAAGGGGCACGAGCGTGGTGCTCAGCCACGTGGTGCGGTCGCCGAAGCGCGTCTCGCTCTCGATGCTCATGGGCGTCCCGGTCCGAAGGACCGCGGCCAATTGGCTCTTCTGCTGGGCGGCCAATTCGGGTGGGAACACTTCGCTACGGGGCTTCCCGATCAGCTCTTCAGGTGTCAGGCCGAACTGCTGCGCCGCCGTCTGGTTCACGTACTCGATGCGGTCGTCGGCGTCGATGATGAAGATCATGTCCTGGGCGGTCTCAGCCAGGATACGGTAGCGTTCCTCGCTGTCGGCCAGGGCGCGGCGCGATCTGTGTTCCGCGGTGGTGTCGATCAGCGTGTGCAGGTACAGACGTTGGCCGGTGCTGTTCAGCCCGGGGAGAGGGTAGGCCGACGCGCGGACCCAGGTGTCGTCGCCCTGGTTGAGTTCCACCGCCTCAGCGCTGCCGGAGACCTTGGCCAGTTCGACTGGGCACTCCGACGGCGGCTTCCCCGAGCAATGGACCATCGTGGCCGGGTGCTCAGCACCACCCGAGAGGTCGAGCCCCAGGGATTCGATAGCGGGCCGGTTGGCCAGGAGGACTCGGTGTTCGCCGTCGACGACCATGCCGGAGAACGGGAGCGCGTCGAGCACGTCCTGGACGCTGGGCCATATCTCATGCTGACGGTCGTTCACCGGCTCTTATCCTCCGGGTGGGGTTCGTTCGCGCTGCTCATCATCGCGCCGGTAGTCATCGCGCCCGTAATCATCGCGCCGTGACGGTGTCGACCGTGCCCATGATACCCCTCGCCGACTCCCGACGCGAACGGGCGCTTCCGGTGGCGGCTCGCGCGCGGGGCTAGCTCGGCTTTCGGGCCAGGAAGATCGCGCTCCACACCTCGCCCTGTAGCTCGGCGGCGCCTTCAGCGAGGTCAACCGACTCCGCGACCGCCCCGCAGCAGCCCGGGGAACCCTCGGCGCCTTCTACGATCTCGGAGCCGATGAGGGCCTCGAGTTGCACGGTGTCGTACACGAGGCGTTCCGCCACCTGCACGTTCTCGAGCCCGGCGGCCTCTATGCCCGCCAGGTACTGGTCTTCAGAGATGGCTCCGGCGATGCACGACGAATACAGCTGCGCGCTCTCGCGCGCCCATCGAGGAAGCTCCCGCACGACGATGTCGGACACTCGGAGACGCCCGCCCGGCTTCAGCACCCGGGCGATCTCGCGGAACACCCTCTCCTTGTCGGGAGAGAGGTTGATCACGCAGTTCGAGATGACCAGGTCGACGGATGCCGTCTCCACCGGCAACTCCTCGATGATGCCCATGCGCACCTCGATGGTGTCGAACCCGGCCGCCGCCGCGTTGGCTCGGGCACGCTCGATCATGACATCGGTCATGTCGACGCCGATCACGCGGCCGGTGGGGCCCACCTTGGCGGCGGCGAGCAGCAGATCGATGCCCGCGCCCGACCCGAGGTCCAGCACCACTTCACCGGGTTCCACGTCGGAGAAGGCAAGGGGGTTGCCGCAGCCGAACGAGTTCGCGAGTGCGTCTTTGGGCAGGGCCGCCATCTCCTCGGGGCTGTAGCCGGCCAGCTTCGCGGCCACTCCCTTCGGCTCGGCGTCGCCGCAGCAGCCGGAGCCGGCGTCGACCGCCCGCGTGTAGGCTTCGGACACGGCGGCGTGGGTGCGCTGCTGCCGACGCCGCGTTTCCTTCGGATCTCCGCCCTCTCGGTCCACGTTGGGGCTCGGGAACGTCTCCGTCTCGCTCATGGCCGTGCCTCCCTATGCTTCGATCATTCGTGGCCGCCGTCAGCCAACCTGGATCATACTCCGTAGTCAGCGACCGGGCGTTCTCAGCTTGACGGGCGCCTGACTTCTCACGGCAGGCGGCCCCGTCAGATGATCTTGCGTAGGCGGCGGATGGACCAGCCGAGTGGCTTGGTCTGCACGGGGACTCCGCTGATGGCCGCCTCGAGAAGCTCGATAGCCACGGCTGCGCGATACTCGAGCATACGCTCGCCGGCCGCCGGGTCGGCGGCGCAGGGCCGGCCCTGGTAGCTCTCCATCTGCGGGTCCGACACCCAGGCCAGGGCGTTCGAGATGAAGCGGAAGTCCGTGGCCGCGTCGGATGCGCCCAGACGCCCGAGCAGTCTGCCCATGGTTGCCAGCGCGCGCGTCAGCCCGCGCCGGGGTGACACCCGACCCTGTCCGAGGGCGGCGTAGCCGGGGCGCACCGCGTCGGCCATGGCCGCCAGCATCAGCGAGGTCTCGTTCGTGCCGGCGTGGGAGTCCGTGATGTCGCCCACCGTCCCTTCGGCGAGTCCGGTGACTTCGAGAAGCTCGGGGTCGAGGGCCACCATCCGCCGGAATTCGAGGTGGAAGGGTGCGATCAGGTGCAGTCCCTTTCGTGCCGCCCCTCGCCCCGCGGTCTCGATGGCGAGCTGGTGGTGCGGGCCCCCGTGATTGTCGAGCAGCACCCAGTAGCGGAAGCCCTGCCCGGCGAGTGCGCGCGCCCAGCCGCGCACCACGCCCTCGAGGGCGGCGGGAGCTACTTCCACCGATCCGGGGAGGGGGATGGGATCGCTGCCCGCGGCGAGAGAGGGCAGAACCAAGACGTTCCAGTCTGGACGCCGTTCCCCGATGAGTCGTGCCACGCGGTCGCGAAGCTCCTCGGCGATGAACAGGTCGGTTCCGAGAGGCAGGTGCGGTCCGTGCACCTCGACGGGGGACACGGCACTCACTGCTACGGTCCGGTCCCGGTGGAGCGCCGCCAGTTCCGTGTAGGTGAGATCGAGGTACGAGAGCTGTGGCATCGTGGGCGAACCTCCCTGTTCTATTTCTGTTGCGGGTTCGCTTCGGCCCTCGTCTGTGCCGCTTCCGCCCTCTTCCGCGCGGCTTCCACGACTCCGGCCACCCGCTTGGCCCGCGTTTCCTCCCGTTTCGCGCCGAGGATGGCTGTGACGCACTCCAGCTGATGCGTATAGGCGAACCGCTCCCAGCCGGCCATGGCTTGACTGTCGAGCGAGAGGGCCTCGGCGAGGTCGGCGGGCATCTCTACCACGCGCTCCTCGGTGTCGAGTTTGAGCACGATCTCGACCTGATCCCCGATTGCAGTCCCGCCGGCTTCCCTCACCGCCTTCGTGACGCCTATCATGCGCACGCCCCGGTACTTCATCAGCGACCCGCGATACGGGGTGCCGTTCACGGTCATGTGGACGGGCACACGTCCCTTCGTCCCGAAGAGCTCGTTGACGTCGAACGGGAACTCCACGTAGGCGCCGCCCCGGTCCCCTGCGCAGAGTTTGGCCGCGAACTTGATGGGGCCGGGGTCCTTCTGCGGTTGTTTCGACAGGTCGGTCATGCCGGTCTCCTTCGTTGGCGCTTGCGAGGCGTCGGCCGCACCCGCCGCGGTCAGGCCCACTACAGGACGTCGACCGTCGGTTCGGCAGGGGTGAGCAGGTGCCACGTCACTTCGCCGCCGCAGTGGCGGCTCAGGTCATCGGCGAGGGCGCGCGCGGCCGGCTCGTGTTCCTGCGTAGACACCGCGGGCGCCATGAAGTCAAGGTTGAGGCACACCGCAGTGCTGGCCTCGGTGAGTTTGGTCACGTCGCTGTTGCGCCAGCACCAGGAGCGGCAGAGCACGATCGCATCGCCGGCCACGTAGACGATCTCGCCTGGATCGGGATGCTCCAGCACGTCGGGTCGCCCCAATGGCCGGTACGATTCGGCACCCGTTGCGGGGCGGAGAAGCAGATCGCCCCCCGCGGAGTGTAGATCGTCGCCGCCGCATGGCACCAGCCGTTCGAGCGACGCGATGTTCATGAGGGAGACCACCTGGTTGATGAAGGGCAAAGTGCCGCCCTTGAGCACCCGCTTCACCAGGGCGGCCAAAGATGGCGGCCGCGCCCCGGTGGGGATCCCGAGTTCCTGGAAAGCGCGCAGCCAAGCGGCGACACGAGGGTGTGCGCGCCAGTCCTCCGCGGGCAGCGTCCGACGGAGCGCGAGTTCGGCGGCCCGAAGGCGTTCGGTCAGTAGGGGGTCCACGGTGGCGTTCGAGATGCCGTGGCCGATCACCAGGCCGCGGCAGTACTTCGGGAACCGATCGAACACCGATGGGTGGATACCTATGCGCAACAGTCCTCCTTTGCTGGACACGCGTCCTCGAGAGTAATGGTACTACCTCGGGCGCTTCCGCTGGACGGGAGCATCCGCTCCGCGCGCGCACGACCGGATGTGGAGATTCGGTTCCACCGTCGTACCGGGTCGAGCCACCGCCACTGACTTCCGAGCTTCCTGCTGCCCGGGCGCCCGCGCCTAGGACTGCGGACCGCACGCTCGAGATGCCGAGGGGCCGGTGCGCCCATGCTAGGATTCCCGGCATGACCGAGCGCGCTTTGCCCACATGACCAGGCGCGACCTACGCGAGCAGGCCCTGCACGAGGAGGAACGGAAGATGCCAGACGCCCTCGCTACGACCCCGCGCGCGGACGGCTTCCGCATGCCCGGCGAGTTCGAACCGCACGCCGGCACCTGGATGCTCTGGCCCCACCGGCCTGATTGGTGGCGTCTGGGAGGGAGGCTGGCGCAGCAGGCTTTCGCGAACGTTGCGACGGCCATCGCCCGATTCGAGCCGGTGACTGTGGGGGCGAACCCAGACCAGGTCGCCGGTGCGCGGGCGTTGTTGCCCGCGGACGTGCGGGTGGTGGAGTTGGCCAGCGACGATGCCTGGATGCGAGACTGCGGGCCTACCTTCGTGGTGGACGAAACCGGCCGCGTGCGGCTCACCGACTGGGATTTCAACTCCTGGGGCGGCACCTTCGACGGGGCCTACGAAACGTGGGACCTCGACGATATGGTGCCTCGGGGTGTGGCGGCCATCGAAGGCCTTGAGCGTTATCACGCCCCCATGGTTCTGGAGGGTGGGGCCATCAACGTCGATGGCGAGGGAACGCTACTCACGACGGCCGAGTGCCTGCTCTCGCCCGGCCGCAACCCCGATCTCACGCGGGAGCAGATCGAGGGCTACCTGCACGACTACCTGAGCGTGGACAAAGTCATCTGGCTGAACCGAGGACTGGACCCGTGGGAGACCAACGGTCACGTCGACGATGTGGCCTGCTTCGTGAAGCCGGGAGTGGTGGTCCTCAGCTGGACCGACGACCGCGATGACTGGCGCTACGAGGTTCTCGCCGAGAACTACGAGATACTCCGGGCGGCGACCGACGCCCGCGGAAGGCCGCTCGAGGTTCACAAGATGCCCCTTCCGGACAGGATGTTCTTGAGCGCTGGGGAGGCCGAAGGCATCGTGTCTGTGGACGGCACCAGGCCGCGGCGTGCAGGCGAGGAGATGGCTCCTGCGTACCTCAACTTCTACGTGTGTAACGGGGGTGTGGTCATGCCTGTCTTCGACGACCGCCGAGACGACGAGGCCCGGCGGGTCCTCGAGCGTCTCTACCCCGATCGCACCGTCGTTACTGTGGCGGGGCATGAGATCATCCTGGGGGGTGGATGCGTCCATTGCATCACGCAGCAGCAGCCGCTCGGAGTGGATGCGCCGGACGGGGCCGTCGTGGGCACGCTGGCGACTGGAGCGCACGAGGCGGGCGAGTCGAACACAGGAGGTATGGGCATGACAGCCGTGACCGTGGCGGCGACTCAGATGGCCTGCAGCTGGGATATCGAAGCCAACCTTGCGAGTGCGGAGAGGTTGGTGCGGGAAGCGGCGGCAGAGGGCGCGAACATCATCCTTCTCCAAGAACTCTTCGAGACCCCCTACTTCTGCATAGAACAGCATCCGCGCCACTTCGATCTCGCTCGGCCGTTCGAGGGCCATTCCACTATCGCGCGGATGGCCGGGTTGGCGGTCGAATTAGGGGTGGTGCTGCCTGTGAGTTTCTTCGAGCGGGCGGGCCAGGTGTTCTTCAACTCGCTGGCGATGATCGATGCGGACGGCTCGATCCTGGGCATCTACCGGAAGTCGCACATCCCCAACGGGGTGGGCTATCAGGAGAAGTACTACTTCAGCCCGGGCGACACGGGCTTCCGTGTGTGGCGCACCCGGTACGGTGCCCTCGGCGTGGGCATCTGTTGGGATCAGTGGTTCCCGGAGACGGCCCGGTGCCTCGCCCTTGCGGGCGCGGAGATTCTGTTCTTCCCCACCGCGATCGGGTCGGAGCCGTACGCGCCGGAGGTCGATTCGAGCCTGCATTGGAAGCGTGTGCAGCAAGGCCACGCCGCCGCCAACGTGATCCCGGTGGTCGTCTCGAACCGGATCGGGGTCGAGCGGGGCGACCACACGGAGATGACGTTCTACGGCGCCTCCTTCATCGCCGATCACACGGGGGAGCTGGTGGCCGAAGCCGACGGCGGGAGTGAGGCGCGCGAGATGGTGGTGACGGCGAGCTTCGATCTCGACGAGGTGAGGCAGTACCGGGAGGCGTGGGGACTGTTCCGCGATCGGCGACCCGACCTGTACGGGGCGCTCGCTACCCTGGATGGTCGGCAGCGCTGATCGAGGCTGGGGTCTCCGGCGACACCGGTTCCGGAGCGTCGCGTGGCCAGGGGCAAGCAGGCAGCCGGTCGGCGGCTGCCGTGAATCCCGCCCGCCGGTAGCCAATGGGCCCACCCAGACAAGAGCGACTCTCGCCTGAGGAAGAGGGGGCCGGCGGATGCCGACCCCCTCTTGAGAGACTTCGTCCGCAGCGACTCGGCTGCGGAGTTGTCAGGTCTGAGCGCGGGTGCACGCGATCGCGACCGGTTCGCGCACTGGGCACGGGTGCGCGTCCCTACTCCTCGTCCTTGTCGAAGTCCTCGACCAATTCCGCGATGGGCGTGGTTTGGAAGAGCCCCTTCTTCTCCTTGAAGGTTACCCACGCCGCCGCGTAGACGATCGAGATGCCAAGGAAGACAAAGGCGATGGTGTAGATGTCCTTGGCCAGCCCGGAATCGGGAGGCGCGATCTTGAACAGCATCCAGATCAGGCCGATCAGGCTCAGGATCTGCGGGAGGGGATACAGGGGAGTCCTGAACCCGCCGCGGATCTCCGGGTGTTTCCAGCGCAGTATGATCAGGTCGACGTGGACGATGATGTAGCCGACTACCCAGGTGAAGGTGGCCGCGAGGATGAATGTGATGAACCTCTCCTTGGTGGCGACCCCGATCAGCAAGGGCACGAGGATCATGAGCATGACCATGTAGGTGGCATAGCTGGGGACCGCTTGCTTGTTGAGCCGCGCCAGGATCGACGGCAGCTGTCCCTTCTTAGCCATGCCGTAGAACATCCTGGAAAGGGCAGCAATCAGCGTGTTGATGGTGGTGATGGTCGCCAGGATGCTGGCTATGGACAGCCAGATCTCGCCGGTTCGACCCAGCATCGCCGAGGCTGCGTCCACGTGAGGCGTAAGCGAGCCCGCCAGATCGTCGGCGGGAACGTACTTGATCGAGGCGAGACCGTAGAGGGTGCCCGCTACCCCGATGATCAGTAGACCGAGGAACATCGAGAGCGGGATGTAGATCCGCGGCTTCTTGATCTCCTCGGCGAGCGGGGTGACGAACTCCGCCCCGACGAACAGCCAGAACGCCAGCGCCACCAGGGAGAAGATCCCACTGCCGAGCCCCCAACCCATATGGTTGAACGTGTCGAAAGCTCCTGCCACCGGCTCGCCGCTGCCCAGTCCGAGGAGGCCGATGATCCCGACCGCAGCCAGAGAGAGGATCATGGCCGCGGCCGTGACCAGCTGGATGGTGCTAAACCACTTGATGCCCCGCAGGTTGGTGAACACGAGAATCAGGACGATGCCCGTGGAGAACACACGCGGCGGCATGCCGTCCCAGAAGACATCGTGGAAGATGATGCCGGGTACCGATGCCTCTGCGCTGCCGGCGAAGATGTTGACGATGAAGTACGAGGCCAGTACGGCCACGATGGCCATGAAGGGCCCGAGTGCGGCCTGCGTGTAGTGATTGACGGAACCGGCCCGCGGCACGATGCCCGAGAGTTCCGCGAACGAGAACATCGCGAAGAGGTTGACGAGCAGGGCCACCAGCATGGCGATGATGAAGCCCGGGCCGGCGATGCCGAAGCCCTGGCCCTGCAACACCAACGTGCTCGAGGCGACCACCAAACCGACGGCGGAAGCGATCCCCGCCGGTAGGCCCATCACCCTCTTCAGTTCATGAGTCATGACTAGTCCCCCCTGTGTTCGGTTCAACTCTGATCTTCGGTACCCATGGCCCCCCTGGGCACGGGCATCACCCCCTTGGCGGTTCCGCGGATTCGCCGCGGTTCGGTCGTATGGTCAGAGCAGCGCCAGTGCTTCCTCGGGCTCGGTGAAGGCGTAGCCGAGATCACCGGCCACCGCCCGGTATGTCACCTTGCCGTCGATGACGTTCAGCCCCCGCCGGAGCGCGGGATCATCGAGCATGGCCTGCCTGTACCCTCCGTCGGCCAGTTTCAGCGCATACGGCAGCGTGGCATTGGAGAGCGCGAAGGTGGAAGTGCGGGCCACCGCGCTCGGCATGTTGGCCACGCAGTAGTGGATCACTCCTTCCACCACGTAGGTGGGGTCGTCGTGGGTGGTGGGGCGGGTGGTCTCCACGCAGCCACCCTGGTCCACGGCGACGTCCACGATCACCGATCCCTCCGGCATACGCCTGAGCATCTCCCGGGTGATGAGGCGTGGGGCGCGGGCGCCGGCCACAAGGACGCCACCCACCACCAGGTCGGCGTCGGAGATCTCCTCTGCGATCGCGTGCTCCGAGCTCGCGACCAGGCAGACGCGGCCGCGGAACACGTCGTCAAGGGCGCGAAGCCGCTCGAGGTTCAGATCGAGGATGGTGACCCGCGCACCCAGGCCGACGGCGATCTTGGCGGCGTTCAGTCCGACCACGCCGCCGCCGATGATCACCACCTTGCCCGGTTTCGTACCCGGCACGCCACCGAGGAGCTGGCCGCGTCCGCCCTCGGCGGTCTCCAGACAGTGAGCCCCCGCCTGCACCGAGAGCCGCCCGGCGACTTCGCTCATAGGCGTGAGCAATGGCAGAGAACCGTCGGCCGGCTGGATGGTCTCGTAGGCGATGCCCACGATCTTGCGTTCGAGAAGAGCCTTGGTCAGCTCCGGCGCCGGAGCGAGGTGCAGGTACGTGTAGAGCACCTGTCCCTCGCGCAGCAGCGGGAACTCGATCGACTGGGGCTCCTTGACCTTGACGATCATGTCGGAGTTCGCGAAGACGGTCTCGGCGTCGGGCGCGATGGTGGCGCCCACGGCGGCATACTCCTCATCGGTGATGCCACTGCCCAGTCCGGCGCCGGTCTCCACGCTGACCGTGTGGCCGCGAGCCGTCAGTGCCCGCACGCTCGCCGGTACCATCCCCACTCGGTACTCCCTGGTCTTGATCTCCTTGGGGACTCCGACCCTCACCTGCCCCTCCTCTTCTCCCGCGGTGTGGCGCTCCAGTCGCGGGCTTGCCGCTCCAGGGCGGGGGGCGACGCCGCCTTGTGGCGGCGTCGCCCCCCAAGATCCTGGCAGCGTTTCGTCAGCCTGCGAACACGCTGTCGAGGTCCGCCTCGCTCACGTCGAACACGTTGCCCGATGGAGCCAGGGGCTCGGTGGTCATGAAGGCTGGGAGCCGGTCGTCGGCGGCCGTGAAGCCGGCCCGCCGGTTGAAGTCCCTCTCGATCATGATGACTTTGGTGCCGAGGGCACCCAGGTAGTCCTCGGACAGTTCCTCGCCGAGCACGGCCCCCGCGGCCTGCACCAGGAGGGGCGGAAGTGTCGGTATGTCCAGGGCGGGAATCGACGCGAAGAGGCAGAGCCCGAGCGTGTCGACCGCGGCGAACCACGACTGCACGAACTGCGACATCTGGGCCTGGCCTTCGGGCACGTTCGCGTCGTAATCGGGCATGTTCGGCCCGGGAATGATGTTGCCGCAAGTATGGTCGGCGCCCATCGGTGAGGTGGCGTAGGTGGTACCCGTCCCCTTCAGAGCGCGGGGTTCCCAGGCCGGGATGCCCTGGCCCTTCACCGCGGGGATGCGGGCCACGCCCAGAGACGTGCCCGTGGCGACGCACCCGTCGGCGATCAGGCGGGCGTTCGCATCGCCGGAGGTGAGTCCCGCCAGGAGCGCGTGAGCCGCTGCACCGTCGCCCCACGGTAGGAGACCGCCCTCCATAGCCACTCCCAGCGCCACGCCGGTCTCGATGGTGTCCAGTCCCAGGTCGTCGCAGAGTCGGTCGAGCCGGGCTACCTGATCGAGGTCGGAGATGCCGCAGTTCGCGCCGATCATGCCCAGCGTCTCGTACTCGAAGCCCGACGTGACATACGCGCCGTCGGCGTCCGTGTACACCTGCGAGCAGTTGACGATGCATCCGGTCATGCAGCGGTGCTTGGCCTGGGAGTTCGCCCGTCCAGCCTGCTGTTCGAGCATGGTCTCGCCGCTGATGGCCTCCGCACCGTCGAACTGACCCGCAGAGAAGTTCTTGGTGGGGAGCGATCCAATCGCGTTGGAAGCGTTGACCAGCATGGCCGTTCCCATGGCCTCCCAGCCGCCGATGAGCGGATGCGACCTGATGCCTTCGGAGAGTCCCGACGCTGCTGCCTTGAGGGCGGCGGGGTTCGCGACCGCGGCTCGGCCGGCTCCGGCGTCGTTGATGACCAGTGCCTTCAGGTTCTTCGAACCCATCACCGCACCGAGGCCGCCGCGCGAGGCGGTGCGGGGCAGGAAGTCGGGCGTAGTGGTGATCACGGCGGCCGCCTTGGCGCCCATCTCCCCGGCGGGGCCGCAACACACGAAGGTGGCGTCGTCGCCGTACTGGGCGCGGAGCGCCTCGATGGTGGCGTAGGAGCCCAGGCCTTTGAGCTGCGGTGCGGCCTTCACCCGTGTACCAGAGCTGTCTATCTCGATGAGGCTGAGTTCGGAGGCCGCACCGCTCACCGCCACGGCTCGGGCGCCCAGGTTGGCAAGCTTGCGGGCCGTCTGTCCGCCGGCGTTAGCCTCCTTGATACCTCCGGTGAGGGGACTCTTTGCTCCCACGGAGATACGACCGCCGTTCGGCACGGAGGTGCCGGCGAGGATGCCTGCCGCGAAGACCAGCAGGTTGTCCGGGCCCAACGCGTCGCAGGCCGGGTCCACTTCGGCGGCCACCAGTGCGGAGGTGAGCCCCCGGCCGCCCAGGCCGGCGAGTTCGCCGGTCAGTGGGGCGGCGGATGCCGCCCCCGTCGCAAGATCGATTCTGATGATGTCGGCCATGTAGTCCTCCTTAGATCTGCAGGTCGGCTTCGTTGCGCTTGATGGTCGCCACCAGCGTATCAACCGCCGCGGCGAAATAGTCACGTGGCGTGGTGAGTGGCGGCATGAGTCGGAACACGTTGCCGTTGCGTCCGCAGACGAAGGAGATATAGCCCTGCTCCAGCATCTGCATCATGATGCCGAACATCTTCATGGCGTCGGCCGGTTCGCGGGTCTCTTTGTTCTTAACGATCTCCATCGAAAGGTAGAAGCCCTTGCCGCGCACCTCGCCGATCACGGGGCTGTCCTTGGCGGCCGCGTGCATCATGGCCAGCATCTCGTCGCCCACCTCGGCCGTACGGCCGATCAGATTATCAGCGGGGTCGGTCATGATGTCGATGTTCGTGAGTCCCACCGCGCACGACAGCGCGTTACCCACGAACGTGGCGGGCTGGGAGCCGGGGTCGAGCATGTCCTGATACTTGGAGTGCATGGACACGCCGGTGAGGGGCTGGTCGCCTCCCACTCCCTTGCCCCAGACCATGATGTCCGGCGTGACGCCGTAGTGCTCGATGGCCCACATCTTGCCGCTCCGGCCGAAGCCGCACTGGATCTCGTCCAAGATCATGAGAGCACCGGACTTGTCGCACGTCTCACGGATCATCTGGTAGAACTCTTTAGGCGGCACCAGGTATCCGCCTTCACCCTGGAACGTCTCCACGATCACGGCGGCCGGCTCGTAGACACCCGTGTACGGCCCGTTGATCACGTCGTCGGCGTACTTGGCGCAGGCCATGCCGCAGCTCGGGTACTCGAGGCCTACGAAGCAACGGTAGCAGTAGGCGTATGGCAGGTGTGTCACACCGGGCATGAAGGGCCCGAAGCCCTGGCGGTAGTGGTAGGAGGTGGTCAGCGCGAGCGAACCGTGGTAGACGCCGTGGTAGGCGCCCTGGAAGGCGATGATCTCCGGCCTTTTCGTCACGTACTTGGCATACTTGATGGCGATCTCCACGGCGGCCGAGCCGCTCGTGGCGAAGCAAGTGAAGCAGTTGTTCTTGAGCTTGCCGGGCATGATCTCCGACAGGCGCTTCGAGAGTTCGATCTCCGGAGGGTTCGGCATGTCCAGCGTGTGCATGAGCTTCGGGGCCTGCTTGATGATGGTCTCGACCACCCGGGGATGGGTATGGCCCGTGTTGTTGGTGCCGAGGCCGCCGGTGAGGTCCACGAAGACGTTGCCGTCAGGGTCTTTCACCGTGGCGCCGAGAGCCGACTCCCACACGAAAGGCAGGTAGACCCCGCCCACGCGCGTGGGGCTCTCGTACTTCATGGCCTTGTCCCACAGCTTCTTGGTCTTCGGGCCCGGCACCGACTTGGTGACGATGTTCGGAGCATCGGGGTAGCTGAACTCGGAGATCTCGCCCTCGGTGATACCGCTGCTGCTCTTGCCCGACTTCTTTGCCGCCATGATCACTCTCCTTACCTTTGTGGGTCCTTCTACGGTCAGGGACGTTGGTCGACGTGGAAGCTACGGGGTTCTGGTCCGTGAGTGAGGGGTCGCCACTGGGTGGCGCGGTCGCGCGGAGGGAAGCGTGGCGAGAGCCTGGTGGTGGTTCCGTGGGTGAGCGACGGTGCACCGCCGTAGGCCGAGCGTGTGGTCCCTTTGTGGGCCAAAGCGTCCCCCCCGAGATCGCCGGTAGTCCCCCGCATCCGTGAAAGCCGTGAAAGCCCACCTCGACCCCTTCGGACAACGGCCCAGCTCCCATTATCCAAACGTTTGATTGACTTGTCAAGCATAGTACAATGGAAAAGTAACGCATTGGTACGACAGCCCCGGTCACGGGGCCACGCACACGGGGAGTTGGTCCGGCCATATGGTCTCGATGAACGACACGAACACCGAAGCACTGGTCGCTCTTGCGCCCGGGGCCGAGGCCCTGGTGGAGGCCAGCAAACGCCTGCTCATGGACGGCGGCATGGACGCCTTGCGCGTGGATAAGATCACGCAGGCGGCGGGCCAGAACAGGGCCATGGTGAGCTACTACTTCGGGGGAAAGGCCGCCCTGTTGGCGGTGGTGGTGGACTCCCTCATCCACGAGGCGGTGCAGGAACTGGCCACGCAGGCGCAGGGCCTCCCCGAGGGCGATGCCCGCGTTGATGCGCACGTAGACAGCACCCTCAGCCTCATGCAGACCCCTGAGTTTCTTGCGACTCTGGATGTCATCCCCCCGGCCTTTCGCAACGACGACCTGCGCGAGCGCCTCGCGAAGCTCTATGGCTGGTATCGAGAGGTCAACGCAACGTGCCTCGACCCGAACCCGGACCCCTCGCAAGCAGAGCGGCTCAACGGACTCGCCACCCTGTTCGTGGCCGTCATCGACGGCCTTGCCATCCAGTTTGCCCTCGACTCCGAGAGCGTTGACCTGGATTCGATCGGCAGACTCCTCAAGGAGATCGTGGGGTTGGTGCTTCACCCTGCAGAGTAGTGGGCGATGTAGCAGGGCGCTTCGGCCGCGGGCGCTTTCGCGCCAGCCGCGCTTCTACCCTGTACTACCGGCTGCCGCTCCCTGTTGACAGGCGGGCGTCCCCGAGTTACCGTGCTGTAGTACATATGCAGAAGAAGTTTCTGTATACGGAAATGAGGCGCACGGGGGAAACGCCCTGATGGGAACATCTCGATGACCTACGGTCGCCAGGTGCCGGCGGTGGAGCAGACCACACGGGTGCTCTACCATCTCGCCTTCGCCCCCTCCGGCGAGGCCACCCTTACTCAGATCTGCCGGGCCGTGGGCATCCACATGAGCAAGGGCCACGCCATCCTGGCCACGCTGCGTTCCGCCGGGCTCGTGCTGCGCACGGATCCGGCGAAGACCTACTCCCTGGGTCCCGGGGTGCTCACGCTGGCCCGCTCCCTCCTCGATCGCACCGGTCTGGCCACGGCCGCCGAGCCCTACCTTGCGGAGCTGGCCGCCGCCACCGACTGCACGGCGCTCCTGGGCTTGATCACGGCCGGGCAGGTGTTCATCGTGGCACGGAGGGAGGCGCCTGCAGCGGCCATCGGAGTGACCATCAGGGTGGGTCATCGCTACCCGCTCACCTGGGGCGCCCACGGGCAGGTGATCGCGGCTTTCTTACCGCCGGAACGGCGCGCGGAGGTGTCGGTGGCCACGACCGAGCGGAGTGCGGAGGCGGATGCGGCGGCTGCGGAGGAGCCGGCGCGCGCCGGTCTTTCGCAGCTCGGAGGGCCCTCTGCGGCCGACCTCGACGAAATCCGCCGCCGCGGATTCGCGGTGGACATCGGCGGCATGCAGGCCGGTGTGAGCGCCGTGAGCGCGCCCGTGCTCGACGCACGCGGTGAGCCGACCGCCGTGCTCATCCTGGTCGGCACGTTCCCGGCCGACCTCGCGGACGCCCACGGGCCGCGCGCGGCCGCGGCCGCGCGCGGGATGAGCGGCCCCCTTGCGCCCTATCTGGAGGCCGGGTCGTGACCCGCCGCCCGATCCGCTTCCGCCCCCTCAGGAGGACCCCGTGACCGACTTCAGGCACTCCAACGCCCCCCTCGAGATGGAGGTGTACGGCTACGACCGCGTCGTCAAGAGCCACTGCCGCGGCTGCCACGGCGGCTGCGGCGTGCTCGTGTACGTGAAGGACGGCCGGGTGGAGAAGGTCACGGGCGACCCGGACTGCCCCATCAACCACGGCACCATGTGCAGCAAGGGCCTCGCGGCTCCGCGGATCGCGTATCACCCCGACCGGCTCACACACCCGGTGCGCCGCGTGGGGCCCAAGGCGAGCGGGAAGTGGGAGCGCATCACCTGGGACGAGGCGCTCGACACCGTCGCCGAGCGCATCCTCGCCTACAAGGAGAAGCACGGGGCCGAGTCCGTGGTGATGGGGTACGGCACAGGGCGGGAGAACGAGGCCGCCATCTACCGCTTCGCCAACTACCTGGGCAGCCCCAACGTGCTCACCGCCGGCCACTTCTGCTACGGCCCCCGCATCGCCACCACGGTGATCACCTGCGGTTCGAATCCCATCGCCGACTACGCCAACAACCCGGCCTGCATCATGGCGTGGGGGAACAACATCACCATCAGCAACCCGGATGAATACAAGGGGGAGTGCTTCTCGCAGGCCCTGAACGCCGGGGCGAAGCTGATAGTGGTGGACCCTCGCCTCACCCGTCCCGCCGCCCGCGCCGACATCTGGCTCCAGTTGCGACCGGGCACCGACACCGCCCTCGCCCTGGGCATGCTGAACGTGATCGTGGAGGAGGAGCTCTACGACCACGAATTCGTGGCGAACCACGTGCACGGGTGGGAGGAGTTCAAGGCGCGGGTGGCCGAGTACCCCGTTGCCCGCACGGCTGAGATCACCTGGGTACCCGAGGAGAAGATCCGCGCCGCCGCCCGCCTCTTCGCCACCACCAAGCCCGGCGTGGTGCAGTGGGGGGTGGCCATCGAGCAGCAGGTCACCTGCGCCGACAACAACCGGGCGCTGCTCGCCCTCATGGGTATCACGGGGAACATCGACGTGCCCGGTGGGCAGATGCTCTTCCGTCAGCCGCCTATTCGCAACGTGAGCCAGTTCGGCGCCCACAAGGCCCTGCCCCCCGAGCAGGCCGCGAAGCGCCTGGGCGGCGACCACTTCCGGCTGGCCGGCAACTTCGGCATCATCAACCCGAAGTACGTGTGGGATGCCATCCTCACCGAGGAGCCCTATCCGGTGAAGCTGCTCTTCTTCATCAGCTCCAACCCGCTCATGACCCGGGCGAACGCCCGCGAGGTCCACGTGGCTCTGGAGAAGGTGGAGTTCATGGCGGTGGCCGACTTCTTCATCACGCCCACGGCCGAACTGGCCGACATCGTGTTGCCGGCGGCCACCTGGCTCGAGATGGACTACATCGGCGACTTCTGGAAGCGTCACGGTTGGCTCTTGCCCCGCCGCAAGGTGATCCAGGTGGGGGAGTGCCGTTCCGACCACGAGATGCTGAACGACCTCGCCCACCGGGTGGGCCAGGGGGAGCATTGGTGGGACGACTTCGAACAGGGTCTCGACTGGATCCTCGAGCCGAGCGGCATCACCTTCCAGGAATTCTTGAAGACGGACCGACTCCGCGGCGACGTCACCTACCGCAAGCACGAGGAGCGGGGTTTCAGCACCCCCACCGGCAAGTTCGAGCTCTACTCCACCAAGCTCGAGGAGTGGGGATACGATCCGTTGCCTCAGTTCCGCGAGCCGCCCATGGGCCCGGTGAGCCGCCCCGACCTGGCGGCTGACTTCCCCTACATCCTCATCACCGGCGCCCGCCAACCCGGCTTCTTCCACACGGAGAACCGGCAGGTCCCCGTGCTGCGGGAACTCCATCCCGATCCCGAGGTGGAGATCCATCCCGACGCGGCAGCCCGAGAAGGCATCAGTCAGGGTGACTGGGTGGTGATCGAGTCGCCACGCGGTGCCATCCGCCAGCGAGCCAAGCTCAGCGAGGGTCTCGACCCCCGCGTCGTCTCGGCACAACACGCGTGGTGGTTCCCGGAGAAGCGCGACCCAGGCCACGGCTGGGACGAGAGCAACGTGAACATCCTTATCGACAACGACTACTCGAACTGCGACCCGGCCATGGGCGCCACCTCCGTGCGCACCCTACTCTGCCGCATCCGGCCTGAGACCGACGCCGACCGGGACCGCCTGGCCGGGGTGCAGTCGTGACCCGCTACGATCTAGGCATCGACGAGGACCTCTGCTGGGGCTGCAAGACCTGCGAGGTCGCCTGCAAGACCGAGAACGGCGCCCCATACGGCATCAAACTGATCGCCGTGGGTGAGGAGCGGCCGGCCCTGCCCGACGGGAGCCTCTCGTTCGTCTTCCGGTTGAGTCGCTGCCGCCACTGCGAGGTGCCGGATTGCATGGAGGCGTGCAACTTCGACGCCATCGAACAGCGGCGTGACGGCATCGTGGTGCTCGATCAAGCCGTGTGCGGGGGCTGCGAGGCCTGCGTGACCGCCTGTCTCTATCGAGCGATCACCTTCGATCGAGCGGAGAGGGTGGCCATGAAGTGCAACCTGTGTCACCATCGCATCGATCAAGGGCTGCTGCCTGCCTGCGCCGACAACGTCTGCCAGGCGCACTGCATCCGGCTGGTCGGAGCCGCCGCGAGTCCCGAGGGGGAGATACATGACAGAGTCTGACCGCGTGAGCCGCATGTCTCGAGACGAGTTCATCGCGCTGCAGAACGAGCGCCTGCCCCGAGCGGTGGCCTACGCGTACGAGCGGGTACCGTTCTATCGGCAGGCCTTCGACGACATCGGCCTCACCCCGGGAGACATCCGATCGCTGGACGACCTCCATCGCATCCCCTTCACGTACAAGAGCGACATTCAGGCCGCGTTCCCCTACGGGCTGTGTGCCGTCGAACCGAACCAGATCGCGCGCGTGCACTCCTCTTCCGGTTCCACCGGTAACCCCATCAGCACCTGCTACACGGCCAAGGACATGGACGATTGGGCCGTCTGCATGGCGCGGAACCTGGAGGTCGCGGGCGTGACGCCCGACGACGTGTGCCAGATCGCCTTCCGCTACACTTTGTTCACGGGCGCCTTCGGGCATCACTTGGGGGCCGAGAGACTAGGGGCCACGGTCATCCCCACGAGCTCGGGCCTCACCGAGCGCCAGATCCAGGTGATGCAGGCCTTCAACACCACGGTGCTCCACTGCACCCCCTCGTATGCCCTCGTGATCGCCGAGAAGGCTGAGGAGATGGGTCTCGGCCCCGACGACATCCCACTGCGCATCGGCCTCCACGGCGCCGAGCCCACCAGTGCGGGCCTGCGCGACGAGTTGCAGGCGCGGCTCGGCTACCGCGTGGCCCGCGACTACGGCCTCACCGAGCTTGGTGGTCCGGGCGTCTCCGTGGAATGCGAGGCTCAGGACGGCTACCACATCAACGAAGACTACTTCTACCCCGAGATCGTCGACCCGACCAGCGGTGAACCTCTACCCGAGGGTGAGATAGGAGAGATCGTCTTCACCACTTTGGTCAAAGAGGGCAACCCGGTGCTGCGCTACCGGACCCGCGACCTCGCCGGCCTCACCCGTGAGACCTGCTCGTGCGGTCGCACACTGGCTCGGCACGGTCTGATCCTCGGTCGCACCGACGACATGCTCATCTACGGGGGCGTGAACTTCTTCCCATCGCAGGTGGAGGCGGTGCTCACCGGTTTCGCGGAACTCGCGCCGCACTACCTGATCCGGCTCAGCGGCGACGGCCGCCGCGAATCCGTGCACGTGCATGTCGAGCCGCAGCACGACTGGTGGGTGTCCTGCTCAGACGGGGGCGCCGGCCTGTGCGAGCTGGTGCAGGGGCGCCTGCGCGACCAAGTGGGGTTCCGCATGAAGGTCGAGATAGCGGAGCCGTTCTCGCTCGAGCGGTCGGAGGGCAAGACCAAGCGGGTGTTCGACGAGCGGTAGACGCGGGGCCACTCGTCGCCGCCAACTCCCCTCGACTCAGCTCAGCCCGAGCCGCTCCAGGGTAGCCGGGGTCGGGCGCCCCTGGTCGTCGTATCCGAGGGCGGCGTAGTACTCGTCGAGGATCGTGTCGGGCTCCCTGATGAACTCGCCCGTGTTGGGTCCCGCGTCGACCAGTGGCTCCGTGAACATGCGTTCCGGCAGCCGGTCGTCCGCGCGGCTGAAGCCCTCGCGCACGTTGAACTGCCGTTCGAGGGTCACGATGCGCTCGCCGAGCAGCCAGAGGTGGTCGAGGTCGCCGAGTTCCTCGATGCCGGTGGTGGACCGAAGCGTGCCTGCCAGGAACGGCAGATCCATGGCCGTGTCGGCGAAGTTGCAGAGGATCAGAGTCTCCTCGATGGCCTTCCTGATCTGGTTCCAGGCGATGACGTCGCCCTTCTCGGTGTCGGCCTGAGGGTCGAGGGGTCGGGGTTCCTGGTAGGCCGAGATCTCCTGCCGGGCGTAGCCGTACATGTGACTGCCCCCGATGTTGCTCACCGCGTAGCCCATGCCGTGCGCCTTGGCCCCCCGCGGATCGTAGGCAGGGAGTTCGAGACCCTTCGCGTGCATGGCGTAGTGGTCGGTGCCGCCGCCCAGGGTCTCGGCGGCGCGGCGCGTGCCCTCGGCCAGGAGGTCGCCGATACCTTCGCGGGAGGCGATCATGCGCAGGAGTTCGAGGATCGTGGCGGCGTCTCCCCAAGCGAGGTCGAGCCCCAGCACCGCTTCCGGCGACACGAGCCCGCCGGTCTCGGCCGGGCCGACCAGGCCCCGCTGGGCCAACTCGAAGAGGAAGCCGATGCAGACTCCGGAGCTGATCGTGTCGAGCCCCAACCGGTCGCAGAGGTGGTCGGCCGCGATGATGGCCGCCGGATCCACCAGACCCACCTCGGGGCCGAGGGCCCACACCGATTCGTACTCCGGTCCTTCGCTCCACTCACCCGCGAACGGGCCAAAGCGCACGTGATGGACTTGACCGCAGCGCGTGGCGCAGCCCCAGCAGGCGTGGTTGCCGGTCTTCATGGCTTGGAACGCGTCGGTATACAGGTTCTCGAGCCCGGGCAGCGTGGCCGTTTGGAAGTTCTTCACCGACAGCATGCCGATGTAGTGCACCTTCTCCGTCATGGGGATGGTGCCCGCCGTGCGCATGTTGGCGAAGCGGGGGTGCACCTTCATACGCTCGTAGTGATCGCGCACCAGGGTCTCGAAGGCCGCCGGATCAGCGGCCTCCAGGCGGCGTCGGGGCGGGATCACCACGAGCGCCTTCAGATTCTTGGAGCCCATGACAGTGCCGACGCCGCAGCGGCTCGCGGTGCGCGTGCCGTGGGTGATCGTGGCGTAGCGCACCAGGTTCTCACCCGCCGGACCTATGCAGGCGATCTTGGCCGCGTCGCCGTACTTCTTGAGCAGCACGCGTTGAGTCTCCTGGGTATCGAGTCCCTGGAGTTCGCCGGCCGGCACGAGTTCGGCGCGCAGGGCCCCCGGGTCGCCGGCGGAAGCGTCCAGCACGAGCACGCTCAGCTCGGCTGCGGCCCCCGTGAGGGCGAGGCCGTCGATTCCCGCGAACTTGAGGGCGGCGCCGAAGTCGCCGCCGCACACCGAGCGGGCCAGCGCGCCGGTGAGGGGGCTCCGGGTCATCACGATCCAGCGGCTGAAGCCCCGGGCTTTGGTCGCGCCCAAGGGGCCGGTGACGAAGACCAGCGGGTTCTGGGGCGCCAGCGGGTCGGTGCCGGGCGTCGAGAGGTCGGTGAGCCAGCGGATGCCCCAGCCGCGGCCGCCCGCATAGTCGCGCACCCAGGACTCAGGCGGGGGCGCGGGCTCGCGCCGCGCGCCGCCCGTCCGGGCGAGGTCAGGGTCGATAAGAGAAAGAGCCAGCAGGCCGCCGGCGTAGGTGCCGGGCAGCCCGGGGCCGGGGGGTATGGAGGCGCTCACAACGCGTACTCGGCCGCGTCGCCGATGCCGAACCCGGCCGGGGGTGGGATATCGGGGGCGGGGTCCAACCCGTACTCCTTCCGCCTCTCTGCCAACTCCGCCGCGGCCATCTGGCGTGCCGTCGCCGTGAAGAACCACACCGGTACGCGCACCGCGATGAAGTCGTGGAGTTCCTGTGGGCTCAGATCCACCAACATCTCGAGGCTCAAGGGAAAGCCGAGGCGGCTCACACGCCAGATCTTGTCGGCGTCCTTCACTATCGTCTCCTCCAACGAGGTGGGCTCCGGCCGCGAGTCGTGCCCGTCGATGATGCGGCAGATCTCGTCGATGAGGGCGCCCGGATAGTCGATGCTCAGCAGCAGGTCGCGCGCGATGGCCACGCCGGAGGTCTCGTGGAGCCGGTTCAGCTTCGCGTCGCTGCTCCCCGGCCCGAAGGCTCGGCGTTGCTCATCCTCGGGGATCACGTGCCAGCCCACGTCGTGCAGGATCATCGCGGGCAAGGCTAGTTCGGGCGCGCCGCCCTCGGCCTCGAGGAACTCGACCACGAACTGAGTCGATATGCGGGCGTGGCTGTCGTTGGACCGTGTCTGGAGGAACGGCAGGGCCACATCGAGGATACCCACGAACACGGGGTCCAGGCCGGGCGGCAGGCGGTCGTATGTGCCGGGAGCCGGGCGGGAGCGCGCCGCCACCGACCTCGATCCAACGGGGTGCTCGAGCCGTGTCATAGCGCGCCTGACCGTCGCGGTGGCGTCATGCGTACGCACGCGGTCTCTCGGGTCGGTCGGCTCACTTCCGATGGTAGATCGAGCTCATGAGAAGGTCGATGAGGTACTCGTTCTGCGCCTTCTCGTCCGTGCCCTTAGCGATCTTGGCGGTCCGCGTCTGCACGACGCGCAGGCTTTCGGGGAGTTCGAAGTCGCGGTCGAACACCCATTCTATGTCCTGAGGTTCGCCGTACTCAGCCTCCAGCCGGTTTGCCAGCTCCTGGATGGCACGCAGCTCCGGCTCCGTCACGCAGGAACAATCCTGCAGCTCAACGTCCACCGGTTGCCAGCTCGTACCGTCGCCGTTGGGGAGCACGCACTCCAGCTTGGTGCTGATGGTCGAGTGGATCTCGCCCGTAGTCTTATCGATGACGAAGTGATCGGGTGTGATCGAGCCGCCGACAACACCTTCGCCCAGGCCCCAGTTCGCCTCGATGAGCATCTTGTTGCGGTCGCCCGTATTGGGATGCACGGACATCGCCACCCCGGAGCACTTGGCGTTCACCACCTTCATCACCGCCACCCCGATCGGGAAATCTTCCACCGAAAGACCGTTGTTGGCGCGGTAGGCGATGGCCTGGAAGGTGTACGAGCTGCCCCACACTTCAACGATCTTGCGGAATAGTTGTGCATCTCCGCGTACGTTCAGGTAGCTCTCCATCGCCCCCGGCATGCTTGTGGCTCCCGACGAGCGCACCGCCACCGGCAGGTCGGGCACGCCCACCAGCCCGCAGAGCGTGCAGTATTCTCGGCTCACTTCGGCTTTCATGTCGTCCGGCATCTCGTGGCTCTCCACGATGTCGCGGATCTGCTGGCTCACCCGCTCGTCGCGGGCCAGTTCGCGTGGCGGCACCGTGGTCACGAACGCTCGGATCTGCTCGGCTGCCCCGGTCTCTTGCATGAAGCGCCGGTGGGCATCGACGGAGAGGGCGAAACCGGGTGGCACCGGTAGACCGGAGCGGGTCATCTCTCCCAGATTGGCGCATTTCCTGCCCACCAGCTCGAAGGCGTCCTTCGAGAGCTCCTCGAACCAGTAGATCCACTTGTCGGTCATCGTCGATCTCCCTTGCAGCGATCAAGAAGCGGGCCTCGGGAGGGGAAACAGGGGACGCCTCCGCGGTGCGGTGCGGCGCCCCCGGTTTCTTCCAGAGGGGGCCTCGACTTCAGTCGTTCAGTATGGTCACGGTGCCCATGTTGCCGTCGACGCGGATGCGCATCCCGTCCTTGATCACCTTCGTGCCTTCAAAGGTGTTCATCACGACGGGGATGCCGTATTCCCGACCCACGATGGCGGCGTGGGAGAGGCTTGCCCCTCGGTCCACGACCACTCCTCCGAGCAGGGCGAAGACCGCCGTCCACGATGGGTAGGTGGCGGGAGCGACCAGGATGTCGCCTTCCTCGATGGCCATGAGGTCGGCGTCGTTCATGACCATCCTCGCCCTACCCTCCACCACACCCGGAGACCCACACGTGCCGTAGAGGTCGGCGTTGAGTTCGGGCTTGGGTACGGGGAAGCTGCCCACGACGACTTTCAGCACCACGGGGTCGTTGGAGCGGATGAGGGTGCCCATGGCCTCTTCGAGCGTGACCGTTCCCATCATGGGCGGGTTGTCCTCCTCGGCCCAGCTCGCCCACTCGGCGCGCCGGTCGGCCACGAGGCCGCGCAGGTCGTGCCACTCGGGAGCGAGCGCCACCCGTCGTATCTCGTCTGGGACCAGGAAGAACACGTCGTCGACCTGGTCCATCACGTCGGCTGCCACGAGACGGTCGCCCCAGCCCACGAGGGCCCGCCGCACCAGGGCGTGCGTGTACAGGTCGAGCCAGTGGTTGTGCTCTTCGGAGAACGATCCCGAGCGCTGGGCGAGCCGGAGCAGTTTCGTGAACCAGCCCTTCTGCTCGTCGGGGATCTTCTGCAAGAGCTCCTTCTCGGCCGCCTCGCGTTCCACGGTGAGCCTCGCGCGCTCGTGCTCGAGATTGAAGTCGCCGCCCTTCTGCAGGAACTGGCGGACGTTCATGTAGGCGGGGGTGGGGTCTTCGAGCCAGGTGGGGTTGACGAACTCGCTCATGCGCTGGCTGCGCCATCCGTCTTCGCCGAGGAACTCGCTGAATTCGGCGAGCCACGACCTGCCGGCTTCACTCTCGGCGAGCAGGGCACCGACCTTGTCGGGCATGTTCTCGAGGAACAGACCGTCGAGGCCCATGTCCTCAGCCTTCTTGCCGAACTCCCACAGCTTCCGATCGACCTGGAAGACCTTGTTGTCGAACCCGGTGAGGAACTTGTGGAACTCGGGATTCGAGTCATCGATGTCGAACATCTGCTTCATCATGGCTTCGAACAGCATGTATACGCCGAAGACCACGTACATGAAGTAGAAGTGGATCTCCCACATGCGCTTGTTCAGCCGGAATGCGTCCTCGAGATGGTCGAGCAACTCGATGTTCGTCGAGCCGTCGATGTCGAACGCCCGGAGTGTGGTGTAGTAGCCCTGCAACTCCTCAAGGTGCACCGCCCACACCGCGTCGTAGTCTTCGATGAATGGCTCGAGTTGCTTGCGGAACACCTTCTCCCGTTCGGCGATCTCGGCCGGGTCGTCGACCACCAGCACGGCGAGGTAGCCGCCGCCGCGGTGGAGGCGCCAGTCCCAGCCCTTGCATGTGGGCAGTTGGAGCTTCTGGGCCGCCCACATCATGCCGTGGCGGCAGTAGTTGATCCAACTCCAACCGAACATCGGGGTCCAAGGCGGCACGGAATGTGTGCCGTCAAGGAACCACGCGTCGTACTTCTGGAGATCGACGGCTTCGTCGAACTCGAAGGGCGTGATGTCGTACGTCCTCATGTATCCCCCCTGGGAAGAGTCGTTTCCCCCGCGCACTCCACCGTCTATATCGAGTCAACGCGCGAATCGCACCCGGGTGCGCATGCACCTATGCCGTTTCGTCCGGCCGCGGCCGGACGTGCTACTCGTTCCGCCCACCTCCTCGCCGCAGATCGCGGGTTGTTCCGAACCCGCGCCACGTGGTCCTAGTTGAATTGCCTGCCCCCGTCCACGATGATGGTCTGCCCTGTGATGAACCCACTGTCGTCTGAGGCGAGGAAGGCCACGAGGCCCACCACGTCCTCCGGTTGTTGGGCGCGCTTCAGACTCCCCCTTTCGACGCCGTAGGTCTCGGCGTCCGCCATGAGGTCCCGGCTCGCCTCGGTGAGGGTGAAGCCTGGAGCCACCGCGTTGACGCAGATACCGAAGGGGCCGAGCTCCTTCGCCATCACGCGCGTGAGGCCGATGAGGCCCCCCTTGCTGGCCACGTAGTGCGCCCAGTTCGCAGAGCCGCTCCAGAAGGTGGCCGACGTGATGTTGACGATGTGGCCGCTGCCGCGCTCGCGCATGCCGGCCGCCACCGCTCGACTCATCACCAGCGGGCCGCGCAGGTTGGTGGCGAGCACGCGATCCCACTCCTCAAGCGGTAGCTCCCAGAACGGAGCTCTCGTGAGGTCGCCGTAGGCGGCGGCGTTGTTCACGAGTACGTCCACGCGGCCGAGTCTCTCCTCCACCAGCCGCACCCCCGCTTCTACGCTCGCGGGGTCGGAGATGTCGAGCTGCACGGGAAGGTGCGTCGCGCCCTCGAGTTCGCCGGCGCCGGAGGACGCTGCGACCGGGGGCAGTTCGTCGATCAAGGGGAGCAGTCGCTCCAAGTTGCGGCCCGCGGCTGCGACCACCGCCCCGTCTTCGGCCAGGCGCCGACAGAACGCCCGTCCCAGGCCTCCGGACGAGCCGGTGACCAGGCACACCTTTCCTCCAAGCCCCCTGGTCACGGTGCCCCCCTGGTCACAGTGTCCCCCCGCTCCTAGTAGGTCCTGCCCGCTTCCTCCCAGAAGCGCGGCAACCCGTGGTCTTCAGCAATGACCTTGTAGCAACAATAACTACTTCCCCGCCCGATACCACCCCCCGAGTGGAGGTTGCTCGAGCAGACGTAGAGGTTCTCCACAGGCATACGGTAGTTCGAGAGCTCCGGAGTGGGGCGGAAGCGGTCGAGCTGGTTGATCGTCATGGCTCCCTCGACCCAGCCGCCCTCGTGCATGTCGATGTTACGGTTCACCACATCCCACGGGGTGGTGATGTGGGCGTCGATCACGTTGTCCCACGTCATGTTGGGCGCGTACTTCTGCCAATGCTTGAGGAACTCGCCCACGACTTCCTTCTTCATGCGCCGCCAGTCGGCCTCGCTGTGGAAGCGGTAGGGCGCGCCGAACTCCTCCACCAAGATGGTGTGCTTGCCGTCGGGCGCTCGGGTCGGATCCCAGATCGAGTCGGGAGCGGCGAGCATGACGAAGTCTGAAGGCCAACCATGCAACCAGATCTCAGCCTGATACTTGTACGACATGTAGTCCACGTCCTTGGGGCCCATGTAGAGCCTGGGCTGCGGACCCACGTCGGGGTTGAAAGCCTTGGCCGTGTAGTCGGGCAGTTCGTGCATGGCGATATTGCCCCAGAAGATCTGGGCCCGGTCGTAATCGATCTTCTGCGTGCGCCGGAACACCGACTCGGGGAAGTACTCGGGGCCGAGCATCCTTTGGCAGGTCTGGGGGATGCCGAGATCGCTCACCACGAGCTTGCGCGCGTGCACCTTGGTGCCGTCGGTGAGTACGATACCGGTGGCCTTGCCGTTCTCCACTGTGACTCGCTCGACCTCGCTGCTCACGAAGAACTTGCCGCCCATACTGCTCAGGGCGCGCTGGAGGGCATGCGTGATGGAGTGGGTGCCGCCGTAGACGATGGAAGCCGATTCCCAGCTCAACACCAGAGCCAAGGTGTGCACGAACACGTAGGGGCCGAGCACGTCGCTCGCGAAGCTGCCTGTGGAGGTCTCGATGGCCCGCATGAACAAGATCTGCAGTTCGGGCGAGTCGAAGAGGTCGCGGGCAAGTTGGCGCCCTGTCTGATAGGTCCAGACCGGTTCGATGCCGTCCACCGGGTCGCCCACCAGCTTCTCGAGGGCGTTCGGTACCCCCCACGGCGTCGGCGGCGAGTAGCGGTATTCACGGAACGCCAGACGCCACTTGCGCTGGTAGCGGCCCAGGAGATCGAGGTAGGTCTCGGCGTCACGCTTGCTGAACCGGGAGATCTCGTCGTAGGTGCGCTTGACGTTCTCCGCCGAGTAGCTCTCCTCACCCGTCTCCGGATCGACCACGAACGCCGAGTAGCCGATGAGGGCGGTGCCGTCGGGGAAGACGATCCCTTCGTTCTGATCGGGGAAGACGTACTTTAGACCTTTGCTCGGCAGGTCGAAGTCGCGGTAGGCGGGGTGGGCCCAGAACCGTGTGAAGTGGGCGCAGGGGTTCTGTACGAACCCGGGGCACGGCAGATCCTCGCCGCAGGCGCCGCCTCCCAGCTCGTGCTGGCGCTCGAACACAGCGGTATCGAGCCCGGCTTTCGCCAGGTAGGCCGCGATGATCGTCCCATGGTGGCCGCCCCCGACCACGATGGCATCGTATGTGGCGTCTGCCATGTCAGTCCCCCCGGAGGGCCGTCGCGTGTTCGCGCGCGACCTCTTCCCGTTGCCTGCGCCGTTCAGCCCTTTGCTGTTCGCGCTGTTCGCGCTCGGCCGCTCCGTCACCGTTGGTCTTGGCGGAGGCGTGAGCGCGCGTGGGCTTCGAGGGCGCCGGTTTCGTAGTCGGACCGGTCGGCGGCGCGGTCTCAGCGGTCGTCGGGGCCGTCTGGGCCGTCGGGGCCGTCTGGGCCGCCGTGGCCATCGGGGCCACCTCGGCGGCGTTGGCGGCGTTGGCGGAGGCGGCGGAGGCGGTGGCCGCCTCGGACGCGACGGTGGCCACGGCCTCCGCCTGGCCCGAACCGGCCGTCGCGACGTCGCGGGTCACTCGTTCCCGCTTGCTGCGCCGTCCGCCTTCGTTCTCCATGACGAACCCGCCAGCGTCGCCCCCGCGGGCCAATAACTTCACCAGGTGCCAGATCATGCTGGGGCGCAACACCTGGCCGGCGAACCGCCGCAGGTCGCTGCCCCCGAGGTCGCACTCGATGTGCCAGTGCACCGGTTCTGTGCTCGTGATGATGAGGACCGCGCTGGGCTCGCCTCCCTCTTTCGCGGTGAAGCCGTCGAAATGGGCTGTGAGCTGTGTCTTTCCGAGGCCCGTGCTCTTGACCTTCATAGCCGGCGTGTCCTCCCGCTCGCTTTCACAGCATCCCCTTGGCTCGGGCTGCCGCCATATGGTCCGGTTCCGTCCACCACTTCTCGATGCCGAAGTCCTCGGCCAGTTGGTTGGCGGCGCAGTAGCCGGGGCCGAAGGTGACCATGCCGCCCGGGAATACGCTGGCGCCGCACACGTAGAGGCCCTCGATGGGTGTCTGGTTGTGCGAGCACTCCTCGTTGGGGCGCAGGTAACCCATCTGCAGCGGCTTGTACGCGCCGTGTTTGATGGAGCCCTTCACCATGGTGGCGAACTTGTTGGCCACGTCCTTCGGCGTCGAGAGGTAGCGCCACACGATCTTGTCGTCGGTCAGGTTCGGCGCGTAGGTGCGAAGCGTGGCCGTCAATTCGTCGGCATGCTGGTCGCGGATCTTGTACCAGGCGTCGGAGCCGCCGTCGAAGAGGTCGTAGGGCGCGTGCTCGGAGATCAGCCCGCTGGCCTTGCCGGGCGGCGCCTGGTAGGGGTCGTGCACCGAGGGGAAGCAGGCGTTGAAACCGGCGTCCGGCAGGAGCTCGCCGTCGAACACGGCGTCCCAGTGATCGATCATGTCGTGGTGGGTGTCGTAGCCGAGCACGTGGACGAAGGCCTTGTTGACGTCGGGGTTCCACCGGGCGGCGACGAAATCGGGCGGTTCCTCGAGCGCGAGGTGCACGCTGTTGTGGCTCCAGGTGTCCCACTGCCAATCCTTCACCCGCGTGACGAACCCGGGCTCCAGATTCTCCTCGCCCACGTAGTCGATGAAGGTCTGGTGGGGATCGAGGCTGGAGGCCACGAACTTCTCCGCCCGGTGCACGGCGCCGTCCTCCATCTCCACGCCGACCGCGCGGCCGTCTTCCACGATGATCCGCTTGATCAGCTGGCTGCCCAGGATCATGCCGCCGTGGGCGTAGATGTCTTTGGATAGCCGGTTCGAGAGCTGGTGGCTGCCGCCCTTGAGGAGCTGGTAGTTCGTGGACCGTTCGAGCATGAGCGGCACGAGGTAGCCGAGTCCCTCGAGGTCGTAGTCGAGCCCCCAGAAGCAGGCCGCGTAGAGCATGAGCCCGCGCACGTGTTCGTTCTCGAACAGACCCTCTACGATCTGCTGCGGAGTCTGTTCGGTGAGGTCGTTGATGGCTCTACCCACTTCGGTCTTCTGAAGGTTGGCCAACTGGTGCAGCGGCGGATGCGGCTTCTCGTAGGTGGCCGGCCCGAGGAAGTCCCGCATCAGCGTACCGAAGTGGGCGTGCATGTAGCGATAGGCGTCTGCGTCGGCCTTGCTGAAGTGCGCGAGGTTCTCGGCGGTCTTCTCGGGGTCGGAGTAGAGGCACACCGCGCGGCCGTCGGAGAGCGGCATGGCCATCACGGGCTCCGGGCGCACGAATTCGAGCCCGTAGGTGGAGAGCAACTCGAGGTCGTTGAACACCGGGGCGTAGTCGACCATCATGTGGTAGACGGCGTGGGTGTTGTGGATCCAGCCGGGGATGGTGACCTTCTCGGTGGCCAGCCCTCCGCCGATCTCCATGCGCCTCTCGAGCACCAACACCTTCTGGCCCGCTCGGGCCATGTAGGCCGCCAGTGTCAGGCCGTTCGGCCCGCCTCCCAGAATGATCCCGTCGTAGGTCGTCATCATCCCCCCATCGGCGTCACGACTTGGCGCCCGTGTCCGGAGCGCCACCCCCCCAACGATCCGGAGCGCTCGGTGCAACCAATACTACCCCTCATGACGATCAGCACAAGGTAGTTGTACTAATCGAGCAATCAGCTAGACTTATGGGTGAGTGGTCCGAGGCGGCGCCGGGGGGACGAGTGCTTCTCAATCTGAACCAGCTTCGCGTGTTCTACATGGCCGCCCGTGAGGGCACCTACCGCCGTGCGGCTGAGATGCTCCACATCACCCAGCCCGCCGTGAGCCAGAACATCAAGTCGCTCGAGACGTACTACGGCGTCGGTCTGTTCCACAAGGTGGGACGTTCCATGGAGCTGACGGACGCCGGAGGCATCCTCTTCGAGTACGCCGAGCGTATCTTCGAAGAGGCCGAGCAGGCCGAACAGGCCATACGCGAACTGGGCACGCTCGCTCGTGGGGAGGTGAGGGTCGGCACCACGAAGATCTTCGCCCGCTACTTGATGCCTTCGATCATGACCGCCTTCTGCGAGCGCTATCCGGCTATCTCGGTGGCTCTCGACGAAGGGAGTTCCGAGGAGATGGTGCGGAGCGTGGAATCGCACCGCAACCACCTCGCCGTGGTCGGACGGATGGACTACTCGTCGCGCACACGCACGCAGCACTACCGCCGGGTGGTGCTCACGCTGGTGGTGGGAGCTGCGCACCCGTTCGCGGGTCGCGCCGGAGTGAGTTGGGCCGACCTGGAGGGTCAGCCGCTCATCGTCAGGGAGAGCGGCTCGGGCTCGCGCCAGGCGGTGACCGCGCGCCTGGCCAAGGAGGCAGTGACGCCCAGGATCGTGATGGAGTCGGGTTCGGTGGACTTCATCAAGCGGTACGTCGCCGAGGGTCGATCCCTGGCCTTCCTCTACGAGCCCGACATGCGCGAGGAGCTCGGCGCCGGCAAGCTCGTGCCGGTGCCCCTCGCGGAAGGTGACCTCACGCTTGAGACCGACATCATCTTCCTCGCCGACGCGTACAAGTCACCGCCGGTGCGCGCATTCCTGAAGGTCTTGGAGGAATCGGCGACCGCTGCGTGGAGCGTGTTGCCGGCGTAGGCGGTCGGCGGGGTAGGTAAGGGATGCTTGAGGCGGGGGAGCCGGTGATCTTTCGTTCACATCCAGGTCGCGACAGATTATGCGCGCGGGCGACCCGCATCGCGGCGGCCAGTGCGACCGCGACGGCCAAGGGTTCGTTTTGAAACGAGCTCTATGCCCCGGATGCGGGTGACTTGCTCTCGTGGCCAAGCTGGCATAGTATGGCCAGCGTCATCCCCCAACCTTCCCATCCACATACCGGGCAGACATAGCGAGTCTCACCATCCGGTCCGATGACCGGCCGGGGGAACTTTTCGCCGGAAGCAGCCGAGGGAGGGGACGGCGGGTTTCTCACCCCTGCCTGTTCGCTGCCGCAAAGCGAGCCGTCTGCGGGGACGGCGCTCCCAGGGGATGTCCAAAGCAGAGGGCGCTTTCGGTGTGGACGGTTCATGAGGTTTGCTGCTTGGTCGCTTCGTGTGTGTTCTCTTCCAGGCAACCGCCGGGGCCGGGGATAAGGTCGGCGACTTGGCAATGCAGTACCTCAGCGATTCGCCGCGCTGCCTCTACCGTCACCCGCCGGCGCCCGGTATCCCATCGACTCACCTGCGACGGGTGGACGCCGAGAGCTTTGGCGAGACCGGCCTTGGACATCGGGAACTCACCAGGCTCGCGCTGCTGGTTGTAGGCCTGCAGGCATTCCGAGATGCAAAGCCTCACGCTGTGCCCTTTCCATATTGCCCACCGGGCAACACGAGGATAGCATGCTTATTGCCCGATGGGCAATCATGGATGCGGAAATTGCTGTAGCATTGCCAGAATGGCAAGGCTGCGAGACGACGAGCGAGAAACTTTCGTGAAGCGACTCCGGTCCCTCCTGGCAGACCGGGATATGGGTCAGTCCGAGCTGGCCCATCTAGCGGACATCAATCCGGCGCAGATCACCCGCTACATGAAGGGCGAGCGGCAGCCGACTTTGTGGACCATGGAAAAGCTGGCTGAAGCGCTTCAAGTCGACCCCGGCGATCTCTTCCCCAGGTACGCACAGGAAAAGGCGAAGGAGCTCGTGGCCGAAGCCATCGCCAACGGATGGCTGGATCTACTCGACATCAAGGCGGTGATCGAGGGTCATCGGTACCAGCAGAATCGCCCGGGCCGGAGGGGAGAAGGCGAGTCGCAATGAGCCGGGCGAGTGCATGGCACCAGTCCGCCGCTGGGTCATCCTGAGGCACCTCCGCCAGCATTGCGGCCACTTTTTCGAGTGTTTCCCGTCCCGTCATTCGCCCGCCGCCCTCCGGTCAAACCGAACATTTGTACGCCCAGAATAGACCTTGGCGCGGACAGAACGCGCCGGCAATCAAAGGAAACGCGAGAGCCCCGGAATACCTTGCTGCCACAGCGACGGCTCTTCCCGCGCGGCCTTGAACGCAGGGTTCCGGGGCGATTTTGAGACCAGAATCGGTGGTCTGTTGGATAGGCGCCGACGGAGGGGCCTACGCTTCGCAATAGGCGGCAGCCCTGTCGTAAGACGGCCGGGCTGCGATGTGTACAGATCGAACAAGAGGGACCGCCGCGGAGGACCCCGGGAGAGGAGCGGACTCTGAGCGAAAGCGAAGCGACGGCATCATCAGGGAGAGGTCGTGCCACACGCTTCACTACTCGTCGCCGGAGGCCCTCTTCCGCGCCCACGATTCGCGGCTCGTGCGGCTGCTCATCATCGCTTCCGCCGATTCCGACGCGGCTGCCGATGCAGGGCAGGAGGCCTTCGTGCAGCTCTGACTGTGCCTCTCGAAAGGCCTGGCGGCGCAGGTGGGCTCGGTGCTCGCCGGCTCGGCTGACTTCTTCGCCCAGGCCCGGAACACCGCAAGAAGTGCGGAGGCGCCATGCTCCAGGTGGGCATCCTGGGCGCTACCGGCGTCTACGCCCTCGATCACAACCTGGAGCGCCCGGCCGAGGACCACGAGAATGCCGCCCTCCTGGCCGACCGTCTGCGCGAGGTGGACGGGCCTGGAGATCCCGGACCCGGTGGAGTTGAACTTCGTGATCGAGGAGGTGGGGGGTGGGGCCTCACGGCCCAGGTACGTCCAGGTCCCGACAAATCTTGCGCGCGAGGAAGTCGTTGATCTCGCGGTGTCGCGGTACCGCGGTGGCCTTGCCCGCGTCGCGGTTCACATACACGGAGTGGCTTCCGCCTTCCCGTAGTAGTTCGCAGCCGTGGGTCCGCAGGTGTCGGACGAGGTCGGCCCTCTTCACCCCCTGAGGCTGAGGGGCTCGCGAATGACGGTCCGGCCGCCCAATCTCTCCTCGGCGAGCAGGCGGTTGGCCTCCAACACCAGTTCGACGGCTTCCGCAAGGCTGGCCCGCGCCTCGTCGAGGGTCGGCGCTTGCGTGTTGGCACCCGGCAACTCCTCGACGTAGCCGATGAACCCCTCAGGTACTTCTTCGAAGACGGCGGTGAACTGAAGTTTCAATGGGCCTCGACCTCCGGGTGTTCGATCCAAGACACCAGCTGCCTGCCGGTCGCCGCTCACGGTCACCTCCATGATACCTCCTCGCGTATCGCTCCACCCGTCCGCCATCGTGCGCCATCGGGAGGTCCTGGGCAATCGGTCTTTGGTTGGATATTGAACGGCCGTCGCTTTCGTTCCGTCGGACCCGCAGTGTACGATCGGCTGGACGACGAGAGGATTCGGTCGTTCGGCACGCGACGCGCACGGCTCGTCCGCTCGAGGAGGCAGGGGCCTGTGACACCATCAGAGGGCCATGACTGAAGTGGAGACAGGGGCACCGCGACGTCGGCCGATTCGCGAGGCTCGATCGGCGCTCCTGCTTGCCCGAGGGATTCTGAGCGTGGCTGCCGCCGTCCTGTGGGCGCTCTTCGCCGCGACCTTCGCGCTGCGACGGAAATGGTGGTTCGCCGCCGTGGGTCTCATCCGCGAGCCGGGGAAGGGTCGCCGGCGGTGAGCATGGCCTGCCGGGTCGCCGTCCCGGCCACCCTGGCTCCCGAGGGAGCCGCAGAGGTAGGCGTTTCCGTTCCGTCCGCCGGAAGTTGTACGATGTTGGAGTCCGCTGAGTCGAACCTCGCCACCGAACGGGAGTTCCGTTGTGTCCGACTATGAATTGACGCCGGCCGCCCCACCGAGCACGCGCCGGGGTCGCCCGGGGAAGAAGGCGGGACGCAGCGGAAGCGGGGGGGAAACGACCAACGGCGCCACCGTCGGCTACGAAGCCCAGCTCTGGCAGATGGCCGACGCGCTGCGGGGCTCGATGGACGCCGCCGAGTACAAACATGTCGTCCTGGGCCTCATCTTCCTCAAGTACATCTCCGACGCCTTCGAGGAGAAGCACGCCGCCCTCGCCGCCGAGGCCGCCGCAGGGGAAGGCGCCGACCCCGAAGACCCTGACGAGTACCGCGCCCAGAGCATCTTCTGGGTGCCGCCGGAAGCGCGCTGGGCGCACCTGAAGGCGCAGGCCAAGCAGCCTACCATCGGTCGGCTTGTCGACGATGCCATGGCCGGGATCGAGCGTGACAACCCCGGCCTCAAGGGCGTGCTGCCCAAGGACTACGCCCGCCCCCAGCTCGACAAGGAGCGGCTCGGCCAGCTCATCGACCTCATGAGCAACATCAAGGTCGGCGACGAGGCCAGTCGTGCCAAGGACGTGCTGGGCCGGGTCTACGAGTACTTCCTCTCGCAGTTCGCGAGCGCCGAGGGCAAGAAGGGCGGCGAGTTCTACACGCCGCGTTGCGTGGTCAAGCTCCTCGTTGAGATGCTCGAGCCCTATCGCGGCCGGGTGTACGACCCCTGCTGCGGCTCCTCGGGTATGTTCGTGCAGTCGGTGGAGTTCATCCGCGCGCATGCGTCCGGCAATGGGAACGGGGGCGGCGGCCAGGGCGGCCAGGCCCAGAAGGGCGCGAAGGCCGACATCTCCATCTACGGCCAGGAGTCGAACTACACCACGTGGCGCCTGGCGAAGATGAACCTCGCCATCCGCGGCATCGACGGCCAGATCGGCCACGGTGACACCTTCCACAACGACCGCCACCCAGACCTCAAGGCCGACTTCATCCTCGCTAACCCGCCCTTCAACATCTCGGACTGGGGCGGTGAGCGGCTGCGCGAGGACAAGCGCTGGCAGTACGGAGTGCCGCCCGCCAGGAACGCCAACTTCGCTTGGGTGCAGCACATCGTCCACCACCTGGCGCCTGCCGGTGTGGCAGGCTTCGTGCTCGCCAACGGCTCGATGTCGTCGAACCAGTCCGGCGAGGGGGAGATCCGCAAGAACCTAATCGAAGCCGACCTGGTGGACTGCATGGTCGCCCTGCCGGGCCAGCTCTTCTACTCGACGCAGATTCCCGCCTGCCTCTGGTTTCTCGCGCGCGACCGCAGGAACGGCAAGTTCCGCGACCGTCGCGGAGAGGTGCTCTTCATCGACGCCCGCAAGCTCGGCCGCATGGTGGACCGCACCCACCGCGAGCTCACCGACGAGGACATCGCCCGCATCGCCGCCACGTACCACGCCTGGCGAGGCGAGGAGGAGGCGGGCGAGTATCAGGACATCGCGGGCTTCTGCAAGAGCTCATCGCTGGAAGAAGTTCGCAAGCATGGCCACGTGCTCACCCCGGGCCGCTACGTGGGCGCGGAGGCGCAGGAGGACGACGGCGAGGCTTTCGAGGAGAAGATGAACCGGCTCACCGCCGCGTTGCGCGAGCAACAGGCCGAGGCAGCGAAGTTGGATGCCATCATCGCCGCGAATCTGCGCGAACTGGGATATGGGAGCGACTTCCCTTGACTCCTGAAGAACTCCGCCGCCTGATTGCCGCCGGTGAGACCCTGACCGTCGAATTCAAGAGCGAGGAACGAACTCGACTCAACGACCGTGATCTCGTGGAGACGGTCATCTGCCTGGCGAACCGCCCCGGGAATGAGGCGGCCTGGCTGCTGGTCGGCGTTGAGGACGACGGTGGGTTCAGTGGGGCACGCCCCCGGCACGGCGCCGCAACGGACGTCGATAGAGTGGCGGCACTCGTCGGCGGGCGGACGAGGCCGGCCCTGACGGTACATGTCGAGGAAATCACCGTTGCGCAGGCGCGGTTTTGAGCCCCTGCAACAGGAGCATATGGTCCCTGCAGTACGTCGAAACGCACGGCCGGATCACACGGAGAGAGGCAGCCGAGCTGTGCCGGATCTCACCAGACCAAGCTTATCGCCTGCTCATCCGGCTAAGCCAGGGCGGACGCCTCGCCCGGCATGGCAGCAAGAAGGGAGCATGGTATGAGCGCCCCGCATAAGATAACCGCGCGGTTATCCGGTTACCGCGCGCGCATATCGCACCGACGACGGAGAAATCCATGGCGGCTCCAGTCGGCTCCAAGAGGCCCGATCCGACTACTGGGACGGTTCGATTCCCTGGGTATCTGCGAAGGATATGAAGCTACTCAACGATCTACCCAGCCGGATACGTGAGGGGGACGAAATGACGTCCCGAAACGTACGGAAACGCACGGGAAACGCACGCACGTGTTTCGGGGGAGCGATGGTCGCCGCCGAGCCGTTCGAGAGGAAGATGAAGGGGCTCATTGTGACGCTGCGCGAGCAGCAGTTCGAGGCATCGAGGCGTGATGCCGTGATTACCGCCAACCTGAAGGAGCTGGGGTATGGCGGATAGGAAGCCGAAAGGCGCGGCCGTCGACCGTTCCGACTTCGCGGCGTTGCTCGCCGATGTGAAGGGCCGCATCCAGGCTGCGCAGACGCGGGCGGTGCTCGCGGTCAACGCCGAGCTTGTCCGGCTCTACTGGGACATCGGGCAGCTGATCGAGGGTCGCCAGCGTCGTGAAGGATGGGGTGCGGCGGTGATACCGCGCCTGGCCAAGGAGCTGAAGAACGAGTTGCCGGAGCTGAAAGGCTTCTCCGAACGAAACATCGACCGGATGATCGCCTTCTACCGGGCGTACCCCGATCCTGCCGGGTTTTCGCCACCGGCGGTGGCGAAATTGCCGCCGCAGGGAGAAGTGCCACAAGGGGTGGCGAAATCGTCCACTCAGATTGTGCAGGGAGCGCCTGCACAAACGCCGGACTCGCTCCTGAGGTCCGTGCCCTGGGCGCACCATGTCGTCCTGATGGAGAAGGTGAAAGACTTCCCCACCCGCCGCTGGTACATGGAGCAGACGCTCGCAAACGGCTGGAGCCGCAACGTCCTTGCCCTCCAGATCGACGCCGAGGCCCACGCCCGGCACGGTAAGGCCGTAACCAACTTCTCTGCCTCGCTCCCCGCGCCGCAGTCGGACCTTGCCCAGCAGGCACTCAAGGACCCCTACATATTCGACTTCCTCACCCTCACCGAGCCCTTCCAGGAACGCGAGCTCGAAACCGAGCTCGTCCGCCACCTGGAGAAGTTTCTCCTCGAGCTCGGCCAGGGCTTCGCCTTCGTCGGCCGGCAGTATCGTCTCGACGTCGGCGACGAGGATTTCTACATCGACCTGCTGTTCTACCACCTGAGGCTGCGGTCGTTCGTCGTCATCGACTTGAAGAAGGGAAAGTTCAAACCCGAGTACGCCGGCAAGCTGAACTTCTACTGCAACGTAGTCAACGACCGACTCAAGCACCCGACCGACGCCCCGACCATCGGCCTGATCCTCTGCCAGACGCGTGACCAGCTCCTTGCCGAGTACAGCTTCGCCGGCATCGACAAGCCGATCGGCATCTCGACGTATGAGCTGACGAGGGCGCTGCCGGCGCGGTTGCAGTCGGTCCTGCCGACGGTGGAGGAGATCGAGGCGGAGCTGGCGCCGAAGCGGAGGAAGCGATGAAGCGGCGCACCGCGACGCTGCGCGAGCAGCAGGCCGAGGTCGCGACGCTCGATGCCGCCATTGCCGCCAACCTTAGGGAGCTTGGGTATGGGGGGTGAGTGGCGCATAGTACGGATCGGTGACCTTGGCCGTGTTGTGACCGGCCGAACACCACCAGGAAATGATCCCGCGTACTACGGTGGCGATGTGCCGTTTCTGACTCCTTCAGACTTGGCCGACCAACGTCGAGTGGAGCATCCCGCCCGTACCCTTTCGGCACACGGAGCGGTACAACTTGCCCGCTGCCTTGTTCCTGAAGGCGTTGGCGTGTCTTGCATCGGCTGGCAAATGGGAAAGGCAGTATTGATTGATCGGCCGACGATTACGAATCAACAAATCAACTCGATCGTCGTGGAGCCGAAGATTGCTGATGCTCGATTTGTCTACTATTCGCTCCGAAATCGGCGTGATGAGCTCTTTGGGCTGGGGGCGGGTGGATCTCGGACCCCGATCTTGAACAAAGGCGATTTTGAACGGCTTCGATTTGTCCTCCCCCCGCTTGTTGAACAACGCGCCATCGCCCACATCCTCGGCACGCTTGACGACAAGATCGAGCTGAACCGGCGGACGAACGAGACGCTGGAGGCGATGGCGCGCTCGCTCTTCAAGTCGTGGTTCGTGGACTTCGACCCCGTCCGCGCCAAGGCCGAAGGCCGCGACCCCGGCCTGCCCCAGCCCCTCGCCGACCTCTTCCCGGAATCCTTCGAGGACTCGAAGCTGGGGGAGATTCCGAGGGGGTGGGACGCAGCCACTCTTTCTGATCTTGCAACACTCAACCCAGAGTCGTGGTCGAGAGAGACGCGGCCAGAAGTGATCGAATACGTCGATCTTTCCAACACGAAGTGGGGCCGCATTGATGCAGTGACCAGCTACTCCACGGTGGACGCGCCGAGCAGGGCCCAACGAGTACTTCGCCCGCCGGACACGATCGTCGGGACTGTCCGACCAGGTAACGGCTCTTACGCCTTGATCTCGGCCGATGGCCTTACCGGGAGTACTGGTTTCGCGGTTCTTCGACCCGATAAGTGCCAGTACGCAGAGTTCGTGTACCTGGCAGCCAGCGCTCCGGAGAACATTGAGCGTCTCGCGCACTTGGCCGATGGGGCGGCCTACCCAGCTGTGCGGCCCGAAGTGGTGGCTGCAACGCAAGTGGTGAAGTCGGACGCCAAGGTAATGCAATCCTTCTCGGGCGTCGCCAGTTCGATGCTCTCAAAGGTTGCAGCTAACGAGGCAGAGACGGGCACACTCTCCGCCCTACGCGACACGCTGCTGCCAAAGCTCATCTCCGGCGAGGTGCTGGTGAAGGACGCGGAACGGTTCATCGGGAGGCCGGTTTGATGGCGAAACTCCATCCGCGTGAGCTCACGCAAAGGGCAATCGAAGTCATGCGGCGATCAGTCGAGGTCGTCTGAGATGGCCTGCCGGGACCAGTACTGGGCAATCCGGCCACGGAACCGGCCGGCGTGGCCGGATAGAGGTAGTGTTGGCCGACATTCTCCGCTATCCAGCCAGAACACCAGTGATGGTGGCGATCAGAGCAGGATACTGCACGGACAGGAGGGGCGACTGGGCCGGGCGGGGTCTCAAGGTGTTCCCGTGAAGAGCAAAAGACCCCGACGACTCCGCCGCGGCCACTTGCCGACCGAAAATCCCCAGTCCCAGGGATACAGTAGCGGCCCCGTTGCGCGCCGTCAATCGTCGCAGTGGCCTCTTTCGCGACACCAATCGCGTCGCGATGTCGCGATGACACTGCACCAGCCAATGCCGTCTGCTCACGGCTGGGCTTTGTTGCAGGCGGCGCATCCATGAGTTCCTTCACGGAATCTGTCGTCGAAGAGGCCGCCCTGGCCTGGCTCGAAAGCACCGGCTGGCAGGTCCGCAGCGGCGTCGAGATCGCCCCCGGCGAACCCGCGGCCGAGCGTGACGACTACGGGCAGGTGGTCCTGGTGCAGCGGCTGCGCGATGCCCTCGCCCGGCTCAACCCGGCGCTGCCCGCCGAGGCGCTGGACGACGCCTTCCGCAAACTGACGCGCCCGGAAGGCGCGGAGCTGGTGGCGCGCAACCGCGCGCTGCACCGCCTGCTGGTGGACGGCGTGACGGTCGAGTACCGCGATGCCGAGGGCAGCATCCGCGGCGCACAGGCGCGGGTCATCGACTTCGACGACCCGGCGGGCAACGACTGGCTGGCGGTGAACCAGTTCACCGTCGTCGAGAACAGGCACACCCGCCGGCCGGACATCGTGCTCATCGTGAACGGCCTGCCGCTGGCGCTGGTGGAACTCAAGAACGCGGCGGCCGAGACCGCCACCATCTGGAGCGCCTTCCAGCAACTCCAAACCTACAAGGCCGAGATCCCATCCCTCTTCGCCACGAATGGGCTGCTCGTCATCTCCGACGGCGTGGAGGCCCGCGTGGGCACGCTCACCTCCGGGCGAGAGTGGTTCAAGCCCTGGCGCACCATTGCGGGCGAGCGCCTGGCCGACCCGCATCTGCCCGAGCTGCAGGTGGTCATCGAGGGTCTCTTCGCGAAGCAGCGCTTCCTCGCCCTGGTGCGCGACTTCCTCGTGTTTGAGGATGAGGGCGGGGGACGGCTCACCAAGAAGATGGCGGGCTACCACCAGTTTCACGCGGTGCAGGTGGCGGTCGCCGAGACGCTGCGGGCGGCCGAGCTGCATCGTGCGGCCGATGGGGGTTCGGAGCTGGCCGTCTACTCCACGGAAGGCCAGAGGCCCGGCGGCAGGCTCGGAGACCGGCGCGTCGGGGTCGTCTGGCACACGCAGGGCTCGGGCAAGAGCCTCACCATGGCCTTCTATGCCGGCCGCATCATCCGCGAGCCCGCGATGGAGAACCCGACCATCGTCGTCCTCACCGACCGCAACGACCTCGACGATCAGCTCTTCGGCACCTTCTCGCGCTGCAAGGAGCTCCTGCGCCAGCCACCGGCGCAGGCCGAGGACCGGGCGCACCTGCGGGAACTGCTCTCGGTCGCGGCCGGGGGCGTGGTCTTCACCACCATCCATAAGTTCTTCCCCGAGGAAAAGGGCGACCGGCACCCGACCCTCTCCGAGCGACGCAACATCGTGGTGATCGCCGACGAGGCGCACCGCAGCCAGTACGACTTCATCGACGGCTATGCGCGCCACATGCGGGACGCTTTGCCGCACGCCTCCTTCATCGGCTTCACCGGCACGCCCATCGAGCTTGCGGACGCAAACACCCGCGCGGTCTTCGGCGACTACATCAGCGTGTACGACATCCAGCGTGCCGTCGAAGACGGGGCCACGGTCCCCATCTACTACGAGAGCCGCCTGGCCAAGCTCGCGCTCGACGAAGCGGAACGGCCGAGGATCGACCCTGACTTCGAGGAGGCCACCGAGGGCGAGGAGGTTGAGCGTAAGGAGAAACTCAAGACCAAGTGGGCGCAGCTCGAGGCCGTGGTCGGCGCCGAGAAGCGCTTGGGAGTAGTCGCCTGGGACATCGTCGAACACTTTGAGCAGCGGCTTGCGGCCATGGATGGCAAGGCCATGATCGTCTGCATGAGCCGGCGCATCTGCGTGGAGCTCTACCGAGAGCTGGTAGGGCTGCGCCCCGACTGGGCGCGCGACGACGACGGTGAAGGCGCCATCAAGGTGGTGATGACCGGGTCGGCGTCTGATCCCGCGGACTGGCAGCAGCACATCCGCAACAAGCCGCGGCGCGAGGCTCTCGCCAATCGCTTCCGGAATACCGCCGACCTGTTCAGGATAGTGCTCGTCCGCGACATGTGGCTCACCGGCTTCGACGCACCGAGTCTGCACACCATGTACCTAGACAAGCCCATGCGCGGTCACGGACTCATGCAGGCGATCGCGCGCGTCAACCGGGTGTTTCGCGACAAGCCCGGGGGTCTGGTGGTGGACTATCTGGGTCTCGCCCAGGAGCTGAGAGCTGCGCTTGCGACCTACACGGAGAGCGGCGGCACCGGGCGCACGGCCCTCGACCAGGACGAGGCCGTCGCCGTGATGCTGGAGAAGCACGAGGTCTGCTGCGGCCTCTTCCACGCCTTCGACTGGGCGAAGTGGACCGCCGGTACGCCCCAGGAGCGGCTCAGCCTGTTGCCGGCGGCCCAGGAGCACATTCTCGCCCAAGAGGAGGGCAAGGACCGCTGCGTGCGTGCGGGCCGCGAGCTGTCCCAGGCCTTTGCTCTTGCGGTGCCGCATGAGAAGGCCTTGCGCATCCGTGATGACGTGGCCTTCTTCCAGGCAGTGCGGGCGGTTCTTATCAAGCGCGCGCCCGGGGATGCCCGGCCCGAGGAGGAGATCGATCAGGCGGTGCGGGAGATCATCTCGCGCGCGGTGGCGCCGGAAGGGGTGGTGGACATCTTCGCCGCAGCGGGCCTCGGGAAACCCGACATCTCCATTCTCTCGGACGACTTCCTGGCCGAAGTGCGGGGCATGCCCCAGCGGAACCTCGCTGTGGAACTCTTGCGCAAGCTGCTCACGGGAGAGATCAAGGCCCGCAGACGGAAGAACGTCGTGTTGGCACGCTCCTTCGCCGAGCTGCTGGAGCACACCATTCGTCGCTACCAGAACCGGGCCATCGAGGCGGCGCAGGTGATCGAGGAGCTCATCAAGCTCGCCCGTGACATGCGGGAACTGAACGAGCGGGGCGCGGCGCTTGACCTGTCGGAAGATGAACTCGCCTTCTACGATGCCCTCGAGACCAACGACAGCGCGGTGAAGGTGCTTGGCGACGAGACGCTGCGTATCATCGCCCGCGAGCTGGTGGCCACTGTGCGCAGGAACGTCACCATCGACTGGACCATTCGCGAGAACGTCCGCGCCCAGCTCCGCGTCTTGGTCAAGCGCACCTTGCGCAAGTACGGCTACCCGCCCGACAAGCAGGAGAAGGCGACTCTCACCATCCTGGAGCAGGCCGAGGTGCTGTCGAGTGAGTGGGCCGTGGCGTGACGGTAGGCCGCGGGCGAGCATCATTCCTGCGATGGTGTCGATCTCGGCCCCGGTGCGCGCTCTATCACGCCGATCCTTGTCCCTCGGCCCACACCTCGAAGAACGCGGCGGCGCAGGCGTCGCCGAACTCGGGGGAGTAGCCGTCGGTGTCGACGTCGCGGACGCGGGCGGGCTCGCGCAGTCGGCGGCGCAGTTCGTCCGCGAAGGCGGCGTCGGCTTCGGGGTCGTTGAGGGCCGCGCCGGCCCGACCGAGCGACGACCAGCCGCGCCCCGGTATAAGGAACAGGTACGGCGCCGCCGCCCGGTTCAGCCTCTCGGCGACCAGACCGGCTATCTGCCTACACTCCTCGGCGGAGGTGCGCACCTCGACGCGAAGCTCGTCGATCACTGCGAATGCCCGGCCGGAGAATCGCTCCTGCCAACCAGGCTGTCCTCCCACCGACAGCATGTCGAGGCCGCTCGGGGCCAACACCTGGGGAAGCCCGCACTCCGCGGCGGCCAGGATGCGGTCGGTGCCGGCGGCACAGTTCCCGCCCAGCAGTTCCTCGCCGACACCGCGCGTGACCACGTCGACCACCCCGCTGAGCATCCCGTCGCGGATGAGCTCGTCCATGGCACGGTCACCCCGGCCCTGCGCGTGGAACGGCACCGGCTCGAATCCAGACTCGCGCAGGCGTTCCACCACCCGCTCTACCGAGCGCTCGGCGAACCCGAAGGAGGTGACTCCGATGACCGGGGCCTTGGCGCGTTCCGACCACGATCCGCCGACGGCGCCGGTGGGTGTTGCGTCGCTTGCGGGCGCTACGGAGTCGGCAGTCGCTCTGGTAGCCGCTCCGCCGTCGCGGCGGAGTTGGGCACCGCCACCAAGCTCCGCCCCCGGCATCACCGCGCCGGCCACCCGCACCGCGCCACATACCGCGCCGACAGCGTTCGCGTACTGACTCCAGAGGAGCGGGTTCAGGCCCACGACGTCCACTACGGTGTTGAGCATCATGATGTCCCGGGTGCCGACATACCGTCCGACATAGCTCGGGTGGCTGCCCACGGAGGAAGCCATGACCTTGGGTACACCGAACGGGAGGTGCTTCATGATGCTGGTGCAGATCAGGGTGCCGGTAGCTCCGCCGACGCCGAGAACGCCGTGGATCTTGCTCTCGCGGTAGAGCCGCTGTGCGATCGCCCCACCGCCGCGGATCATGCAGTCGACGGCGATCTTGCGCTCCGTCGGATACGTCGCTCGGACGGCCTCGATGGTCATGCCGCCGGCGGTCGCGACCTCCTCGCACGTGATGTCGCCGGGGAAGGGCGGCAGCTGTTCCATGCTGACGTCCATGAGGATGGTGGCCACTTCCTGGCCTGCGACCAGGTCCCGTACGGCGGCGAACTCTGCTCCCCTGGTGTCGAGGTTGGTCACCAGGAGCACGGTCTTCCTTATCAACTCGTCACTCCCCCAGATTGATGGAGTCGAGCCCACGCGGGCCGTCAGCCGCACCCAGGCTACGGGTGCGGGTGGCGGCCGTCAAGGCCGCCGTGAGACCAGCGACAGCGCCGAGGGCGGCCGGAGACCGGCCGAGGGGGGCGCCGTGAGACCCGCCGCGGCGACATGCACAGACCCTGTGCCGCGGCGGGCAGAAGGCGAGCGCCGGTCTTCGACGCTGTGGTAGCCTCAGCTTCTTGTCCGGCCGCCCGCGCCGCCGACACCGGTCGTGTGGGGAGGCCTCATTCGCCCGGGGGAGACGCACACTGATCGGTTCACGCACGCCCACATCGCAACCCCGTCAGGGGACCGGCGCCGGTGCAGGATCCGAAGCGGGACCCGGCAGCCGTCTCACTCCCTGGCTGCCGCTCATGGCCGGCGTGGCCTACGGCACGGCGTTCCCGATGATCAGCGTGGCCATCGGTGGCTTCACCCCGCTTTCGATCGCCTTCTGGCGGGCGGTGATCGGCACCGCCAGTCTGGGCGGATGGTTGCTGGCGACGCGTTCCTTCTCGGCCCGCCCGTCGCCGGGCTCGTGGCTGCGGCTTGGCGTCGTGGCTCTGGCCGGAGCCGGTGTGTTCTGGCCGGTGCAGAACTACGCCGTGAAGCTCTCCACCCCGGTGAACGCGGCCTTCCTCGTGTCGATCTACCCGGCCCTCATCGCGGTGGCGGCTCCCGCCATCCTGCGCGAACGCGCCCGGGGGCGGAGCCTCGTGGGGCTCGCGCTCGCGCTGTCCGGCGCCTACCTCGTTCTCAGCAACGGCCGCTTCCTCTCGTTCTTCTCGGCCGATGGGGCCGCCGGAGACGGTCTAGCTTTGGTGGCCGCGTTGTCGTTCGGCTCCTACGTGATCCTTGGGCAACTCTGGCGAGACAAGATGGGAGTGACGCCGGAAGAACTCTCCTTCTTCACCTTCGCGCTCTCCCTGCCTGTCCTTGGAGTGGTGGCCGTGACTCAGGGTCCGTTGGCCGTGGCGCCAAGTCTCGCGTCGGTCTCCGCGCTGGTGTGGCTGGGTTTGGTCACCTCCACCGCCGCCTTCCTCGCCTTGAACGCAGGGATCAGGCGGGGAGCCGTGGCCCGGGGGAGCGTGCACCTCCTCGTGATCCCGTTGGTGTCGGCGCTCGTCTCGTGGGGGTTCTTCCGCGAGACGATGTCGCCGATCCAGTGGCTCGGCGGGGCGCTCGTGCGCGCGGGCATCGCGGCTTCTTCACGGTAAGAGGACCCCGCGCCCGTCGCACCCTGCCAGCAAAGCCTGATAGACGCGCACCAGCCCGAGGGTGTCGACGGCGCAGTAGGCGCGCAACGCGCGGAAGGTCTCCTCACGCTCCGCCTCCGAGAGGCCGCCCGTGATGGCCGCTTCGTACCTGAGCATTGCGGTGCCTCCGTCGGCGACGGCCTGGTCCTCATACGAGAGGTCCGCGACCAGCGCCGGTAGGACCATCTTCAGGGAGAGGCGCCCACGGAACTCCGGGTGTTCGACGTTGCGGCCGATCACCGGGAGTAGGTCGAAGAGGCGGGCCTGCACGGAGGTGATGGGCTCGGCGAGGTGAGGGAGCGCAGTGGCGAGATTGCCGAGCACCGTGTTCTCGAAGCTCGAGTAGACCACGACCGAACCCTCCCCGGTGAGCGCCGAGAGCAGGCTCTCGGCGAACGGGGGGCGAGGGTCGGTGGCATGCACGTGCAGGAACTCTCGGTGTTCGAGGGAACCGTCTGCGAGCATCGTGTGACACGACCACTGCACCGGGAGCGTCTGGTACGAAGTGGTGCCCGGGTGCAGGGGGAGCGCGGGGGCGAAGGTCTCGAAATCGAGGAAGTGCAGGGGATACCGGAGTTCGGCCAGTTCTTCGAGCAGCGCAGGCTCGAAGTGTGGCGTGCCGCGCCGCACGACGTCGCACGCCTTGTGTTGGGTAGCGGTAAGGCCTGGGAAGACGGGCGGCACGTCGCGCATCGAGCGGATGCCCTCGGCGAGAAGGGCGTCGAGCACCTCGGAGGCGATGCGCGGGATCTGGGTGACGGGGAAGTCGGGCAGGAACGCGTGGCAGTGGCCGACGAACGCACACTCATAGGGAGAGCCGCAGTGCTTCCCGATGGGTACGTCGGGACATTCCCCGTCAAGTATCTCCTTCATCTCGGCGAGGAGGCTCGGGATCTCCGGAAGGTACTCTTCGACCTGCTCGGTCACCTCCGTCTGCCGGAACAGCGCTTGGAGGTCGTAGTCGCCGCCTTCGTAGACGTAGCTCGTGTCGAGGTGCATCACGAAGACCCGGCCCACCTCCAGACCGGCCCCGCGCAGCACGTAGGTCTGTATCGCCGCATCGGTGATGTGCGTCTGCTTGACCGAAGCGCCGGACTTCACCTCGATCAGATCCCACGTGCCCTCGCCGTTGCGCGTGAGTACGTCGACACGCACGAGCACTCCGTCGTACTTCAAGGCGGCTTCGTGGATGGGGGAGGCTCCGGCGGCCAGAAGGTCGGCCGTGCGGGACAGGGCCTCCTCGGTCTGCGTGTGATCCTCCGCGACCAGCGTCCCCCGGGGGAAGCGCTCGCGGGCCAACTCGCCCACGCGGTGCCCCTGGTCGAAGATGGCCTGCTGGAACTCCGTGACCGGGTCTGCCAACTCGCGCGCGTTGGACGCCAGCCACAGCCGTTTGTGGCACTGCAGGCCGGCCTGGAATCGTGATTTCGAAAGCCTGTGTTCTCGGGGCATGGGTTCCTCCAAGGGCGACCCACGTCTCGCCGTGACCCGATGCACGGCTCGCTTCGCGGAGCACCCAACCGATATCCTACACTTCGTGGCGGACAGAAAGACCGCGCACCCGGAAGGATCGCGCAGCGTATCGCACAGCCTGACGTATCGCGTGCCCGGCTGGGCGCGCCCGTGAACCGACTCGAGGGAGACGAGGATGTTCAAGAGGATCGATCACGTGGAGATCGTGCCGTCCGACTACGAGCGCTCGATCGCGTTCTACACGGAGGTCTTCGGCTTCACCGTCAGAGAACGGGTGCCCGTCGGCAACCCACCCCTACGGGAGATCGTCTTCCTCGAACTGGGCGGCACGGTGCTGGAGCTGCTCGACCTGGAAGAGCCGGCCGAGGCCGTGCTCCCAGGCCCCCGCGTCGGCTACCGCATGATGGCCATTGAAGTGGACAACATAGACGACGCCCTCGCCTACCTGACGGGGAAAGGGGTCGAGGTGTCGCGGGCTTCGTATCCTTCGGCGGGCGGCTGGCGGGCCGAAGTGCTCGATCCAGATGGGTTGGCGATAGAGATCAGGCAGTGGTGAGCCGCGCTCGGTGGACGTGAGTCCGCCCCCCGAGCAGTGAGTCCGCCGGCGAGGCAGTGAGTCCGCCGGCGAGGCAGTGAGTCCGCCGGCGAACGAGAGCGCGGCCCGGCGGCGGACGCTGCCCGGGTCCCCCAGGTCGCTACTCGCCGTCGTAGTCGAGCGCCGCCCCGCGGTCCGCCGACTTGGCCAGCCGCGCGTACACATCGAGGTACCCCTTCCGTCGCCCGGACCGCGCCGGCGGTCGCCACGCGGCGCCGCGGCGGGCGAGCTCCTCGATGGGCACCGCCAGCTCGATCGTGCCGGCGGGGATGTCGATCTCGATGCGGTCGCCCTCCTCCACGAAGGCGAGCGGTCCGCCTTCGGCCGCCTCCGGCCCCACGTGGGTCACCGCGCAGCCCTTGTTGGTGCCCGAGATCCGTCCGTCGGTGACGAACGCCACTCGATCATGGAGACCACGGGCGGCGAGCTGCCACAGGAACCTCTGCTGGAGGCGCATTCCCGGATCGCCCTTCGGCCCGGTGTAGCGCAGCACGACGACGTCCCCGGCTACCAGCGAACCGTCGGCAAGCGCGTCGCACGCGAGCTCTTCGGAGGTGAAGATGCGGGCGGGGCCCGTGTGGCGCAGCATGGTGTCCGGCACCGCCGACGTCTTCACCAGACAGCCGTTCGGCGCCAGCGACCCCCGCAGGAAGCGCAGGCCGCCTTCAGGCGAGAGCGGGTCGTCGAGCGGGCGGATCACGGCGCGGTCGAGCACGCGGACGCCCTCAAGGTCGCGCGCGAGCGTCTTGCCGGTGACGGTGAGCACCGTCGTGTCGAGCAAAGGCTCGAGCTCCTTGAGCACGGCGGGGATGCCGCCGGCCTCGTCGAGGTCAGCCATGTAGTGGGCGCCCGATCCACCGGGCACGATGTCGCAGATGAGCGGCGTCTCGGCGTTCAGGCGGTTGAAGAGCTCCGGGGTGAGCTCCAGGTCGAACTCGGCTGCCACCGCCTGCAGGTGCAGCACTCCGTTGGTGGACCCGCCGATCGCCATGAGCACGCGCACCGCGTTCTCGAACGCCGCCGGCGTCATGATCTGCGACGGTGTGAGGCCCCGCCGGTGTAACTCGACCACCTGTCGCCCAGCCTCGAAGGCCAGTCGTTGCAGGCGCGAGTCGGGACCCGGCGTGGCGGCGTTGCCGGGCGGCGACATGCCGAGCGCCTCCGCCAGAGCGGCCAACGTATTGGCCGTGCCCATCACCGGACAGGCGCCGCTGCCGCGGCAGCGGCGGTCGACGATCTGCCCGAACTCTGAAGGGTCGATGTCGCCGCCCTTGCAGGCGTTCAGATGCTTCGAAGCCACCTGCAACGGGTCGATGGGAGCGCCGGCTCTGCGGTTCAGGGACATGTAGCCACCCGTGACCACCACCGCCGGCAGATCGAGTCTTGCCGCCGCCATCAGGTGCCCCGGGATGACATCGTCGCACACCGGCACGAACACCAACGCATCGAGGAGGTTGGTCTCGGCCACCGCCTCGATGTAGCCCGCGACCAGGTCGCGGTGGGGGAGATGTTAGCGGTCGTTGCAGGCCATGCTGGTGCAGATGGAGCTGATGACGAACTCACGCGGTGTCCCGCCGGCCGCCCACACACCGGCCTTCACCCACTGCGTGACCCTGTCGAGGTGCACGGAGGCCGGGTTGACCTCACCCCAGCTGCTCACCACGCCCACCTGGATGCGCTCGAGCGCCTCGCCACCGAGCCCCGTGCCGCGCAGCATCTGCCGACGTTCGACGAGGGCGTAGTCGGGAAGGTCGGTGTCGCGTCGCTGCGGGTCCATCGTGGCGGCCTCCGGGGTCGTGCCTTGGTGCTGAGCGTCACGATAGCACGGGGAAAAGCGAACGGCCGCGGGGCCACGGCCGTTACGGGATCGCTTATGCCCGCCGGAGAGTTCCCCGGTGGTTGCGCTCTCACCCCCCGGCGCGCCCCAAGACAGGCACCGCGCCGGGGTCGTCCTCCTGCGTGCCGGGTGCTACATGTTGCGAAGAGCGCCCACCATCTTGATGGCTTCGGAGACGGCGTTCGAGGCGTTCTCGGAGTAGCCGTCGGCGCCGAACATGTCGGCGATCTCGCCGGTGACGGGAGCGCCG
>Ga0180009_10000478_pt1 | contig 55933 bp, 53 predicted proteins | sample OS_PC_MetaG_FD_123537 | JGI IMG/M metagenome (GOLD analysis project Ga0180009, IMG submission 123537) | Groundwater microbial communities from the Aspo Hard Rock Laboratory (HRL) deep subsurface site, Sweden - OS_PC_MetaG | ecosystem: Environmental > Aquatic > Deep subsurface > Groundwater... | reverse complement strand
GGGGGGGGTGAGGGGGGGGAAGAGGGGCGGGGGGGGTTGTCGGCGCGGGCCCCCCGGCGCCGACCTGGGACCGGCTGGTCTGGTAGATGCCGGCTTCATCGTCCGGCCCCCCGGCGCGCCTCCAGACCGCGCTGTCCAGTTTGAACTTCGGCTGCAAGGCTGACGGCAACCCCGTTTTGAAAAGAGGCAGAACGTGCCGTCATGGTTCGCAGTTGCGGGCAGCGCATACGTTCGGCTGCCGAGAAAACGCATCCGACGAAAGTTCATCTGACACGAAATATCGGTCTTCCGGCCATTTCAGGACGGTTGGGCTTCAGTGCACAAACGCGTTCGCTATCATGGCGAAGAACCGGGTTCGAGCTCGGCTTCCCGCTTCATCTTCCAGGATTTTGTATCGCCTGTCTTCGCCCGCCGAAGACGCGCCCGCGTGAATGAAGCTGCCCGGGCTGGCTAGGATGCGCTCGCAGCTGGCGCCGCTCGCGTCAGAAAGTCCAGAACGGCGCTTATAAATATGTCGTTCTTGTCACCCGCCACCATGTGGCCCGCATTGGCAACATCGACAAATTCGGAATGAGGAACAATTTCCGCAAATTGCTGTGCTGCTGCGACCGTCACGAGATCGCTGTTGCGGCCCCGGACGAGGAGCGTCGGTATTTGTATGGAGCGCGCGGCCATTTCGAGACGTTCCGGTTCGCGGCTGCCTTGCGGCCTTTGCGTGCCGGTGATGAAGCGCGGGTCCCAATGCCAGTAATAGCGGCCGTCTTCCTTGAGGCGAAGATTCTTCGCCAGTCCGCTCAGATCTTTGGGGCGCGGCCGGTTAGGCATGTAGCGCGAGATCGCATTTGCGGCTTCCTCCAGAGAGGCGAACCCTTCCTCCAGATTCGACGACATGAATCCGAGAATTTTTTGAACACCCTCCATGTTCATTTGAGGGGTGATGTCGACGAGAACCAGCGCCGCGAACCCCCTGCGCCCGGCTTGTGCGTATTCCCCCTGGGCGATCATGCCTGAGATGCCGCCGAGCGAGGCGCCGACCAGGACCGGCGGTTCGGAAAATCCGTCCGCAATGTCCAGAAGGTCTTCGGCGAAGCGCTCCATTCTGTAGTCTCCGTCCGGAGACCAGTCGCTCTCTCCATGCCCGCGCATATCGATGGTAATGGCGTAATATCCGGAATCCCCAAGCGTTCTGCCGCAGGCTTGCCATGCGTGGCGGGTCTGGCCGCCGCCATGGGCAAGCATTACCGGCCGCCCGTTCTCGGGACCGAAAGCGTCCGCAGCGATCTTGAGATTGTGGGGAAGAGTGAATGAGATGCGGCTCGCAGGCATCATGTGTGTTTTCCAATGTGCATCTTCAGCGAATTCAAGGCTCAAATTCGTTATAATAGTTCTGCGGATCGTTGCAAATTGGAGGACCGATGTTCTCCCGATCCCCCAAGCACCAGGTCGCGGCTCATATGAGCGCGCTCAGGTCACTGCGGTACAGCTCGGCAAATTGTCCGAAGAAGGCAAGCAAACTCGCAGGGAAGCGCCAACGTTGAGCGTAGTAAGCCTTGTCCTGCCGCCAGGAAGGTGTCCCGCCTCAAACTCTGATTTAGCGAGGCTTCAATGCTTAGATGCTGAGAGCCAGTCTTGTCCCGTCCTCGAAAGCGTGTACCGCATCGAGCTCGCGAGGGTCCTTCGCGCCGCCGATGCAATGGACGGGAACCCCGAGTGTTTCCAGTTCCGCGAGCAGCTCGTCGGCGCGTTCCTGACCGGCGCAAAGGATGATTGTATCGGCTTTGAACGTACGGCTTTCGTCTCCGACATCTACATGCAACCCGTCATCATCCACGTTTTTGTAGGTGACGTTGCCGATCATCTGGACACCGCGATACATGACTTCCAGAAAATTTGCCCATCCGCGTGTCTTCGAAAGACCTGCGCCGAATTTGGAGCGATCGCGCCGCTGCAACAGGTATACAGTCCGGCGGGAAGGCCATTTGCGGTTGGCTTGCAGCAATGCTCCCCGTGCCGCGTAATCCAGATCAATGCCCCAGTCGTGCGAAAACGCGGCGATGTCGCTTTCTCCCGGAGCGCAGGCGCCTTCAGGATGCAGAAGAAGCGCCGCGACGTCGAAACCGACGCCGCCTGCACCGACAACGACAACATCGTCACCGACCCTTTCCGGATGGGCAATGGCCTCCTCGTAGGTCATGACCGATGCACGATCCAGCCCGGCGATATCGGGAATACGAGGAACGACACCGCTTGCCAGGATGATCTCGTCAGGCTGCAGGCGGGAAAGCGCCGCCGCGTCGGCTCTCGTATTCAGAAGGACAGAGACGCCGAGGTCGCGAAGATGCCCCTCGTAGTAACGGATGGTTTCCGCGTAATCTTCTTTGCCCGGAATACGGCACGCCAGATTGAACTGGCCGCCAATTCTTTCGCCGGCCTCGATCAGTGTTACGTTATGACCGCGCTGTGCCGCAACGGAAGCCGCTGCAAGACCGGCCGGTCCAGCACCCACAATCGCTATCCTTTTCGCGGCAGGCGCCGCATTCAGCGGCATCTCTGTTTCACGACAGGCAAAGGGATTGACCATGCAGGTCGTGAGCTTGCCGGTAAAGGCATTGTCGAGGCAGGCCTGATTGCAGCCGATACATATATTGATAGGCTTTCCGGCTGCGGCTTTGGCGACGAACTCCGGATCGGACAGGAGCGGGCGCGCCATTGAAACCATGTCGGCCTTGCCCGTCGACAAAATCTCTTCCGCGAGGTCGGGTGTGTTGATCCGGTTGGAAGCAACGACGGGAATCGTTACTTGCTTCTTCAGCTTCTCTACGGCCCAGACGAAGGCGCCTCTCGGTACCATATGGGCGATCGTGGGAATTTGCGCTTCGTGCCAGCCGATACCGGTATTGATCAGGTCGGCGCCGGCAGCTTCAATGCCGCGCGCCTGATCGGCAATCTCGTCCCAGCTGTTGCCGCCGTCGACCAGGTCCAGGACGGATTGACGGTAGATGATGATGAAATCGCTGCCCGCCGCCGCGCGGCACCGCCGCACGATCTCCAGCGGGAAACGCCTGCGATTTTCCGCTGACCCGCCCCATGCGTCTTCACGCTGATTGGTTCTGGGAGCAGTGAACTGGTTTATCAGATAGCCTTCCGACCCCATAATCTCGACGCCGTCGTAACCTGCTTCGCGGGCGAGCAGTGCGGCGGCTGCAAAGTCGGCGACTGTTTGCTCCACCTCTTCGCTTTCGAGGGCGCGGGGAACGAGGGGATTGATACGAGAGGCTATGGCGGACGGTGCGACGAGTTCGTTGTGCCGTGCGTAGCGGCCGGCATGAAGAAGCTGCAATACGATTTTGCCGCCTTCGGCATGAACGGCCTGAGTGATGATCCGATGGCCTGAAACAGCCTCTTCTGTCATGACGGAGGCACGCTCGGCAAGCCGTCCCGCCGCGTTTGGCGAAACACCCCCGGTCACGATCAGGCCAACGCCTCCACGAGCCCGAGCGGCAAAGAACGCGGCTTGCCGCTCGTATCCGGCTGGCGCCTCTTCAAGGCCGGTATGCATCGAACCCATGAGCGTCCGGTTTCGGATGACCGTATGGCCGAGGTCGAGCGGCGCCAGAAGGTTTGGATAAGTCGCAGAAGGCATGGGCGGAGCCGATCTCAGTTGGCGAAAGTAACGCGGGCCTGGGAGAGCACGACGTTACCTTCCCCGGTCTCGCCCTGCACGACCGCTTCGCCGGGTGCGGTCTTCCAGATTTTTGTCACGATGGTGTCGCCAAAATAGACCTGGTTGGCGAATCGGCCTTCCAGCGACCGGAACTTTGCCGGGTCATTGCCGCATAGCGTCTTGAGCGCTGCCCGCCCAACGAATCCATAAGTGCAAAGGCCGTGTACGAACGGTCTTTCGAAGCCGCCCAACTTTGCAAAGTCCGGGTCGATATGGATCGGATTGCGATCACCGGAAAGCCTGTAAATGGCGCCCTGCTCGGGACGTGTCACATCTTCAACGGTAAGGTCGGGCGCGCGCCCGGGCGGGACGTTCTTTCCCGCGGTTGAAGGTCCTCGCTCACCCCCGAAGCCGCCCGCGCCGCGTACGAACAGCGTTGCATGGGTCTTGAAAAGGTCCCCGTCGGCGTCCCGGCCGACGCTTTCGACGCCGAGAACGGCTGCCTTTTCCTTGTCCCAAACCTCGGACACACGACTTTCCACGCTGATTGTCGCCTTGGGGGGCAGGGGGCGGAACAGCTCGACCGATTGCTCGCCATGGAGCAGCATCTCGAGTCTCATCTCGATCTCGGTCATCATGCCCGCGAGGCCCACTCCGCCTGCGATTACGGAATAGGTCGGGAGCACCTTCGGGCCCTTTCCTTCATAGATGAAGTCAAGGTCATTTTCCGGACGGGCCCCGACACCCAAGGCATACAGAATTGTGTCCTTCTCGGTCCACGAAAACTCACGCGGCTGAAACCGCAGCCCAACGAGGTCGCTTGAAATCGGTCGCTTCGCCATTCTCGGATCTTTCGTAAAAATTTTGCGTGGATTGCGTCAGACTTGAGGCGCTTTGCCGTCGGGCGGCCATGCCACCACGCCATCTTCAAGAGGAATCTTGAGGCTTTTCAACAGCTGCGAAAAAAGCGACCAGTTACCGATCGCCACGACGAGTTCGATCAACTCCTCATGCGTCGGAATCTGTCCGGCGAGTTCCGCCCACGTTGCGTCGGATATCATGCCTTCGTCCAGCGTTTCATCCGTCGCCTTCATTACGGCTTTGTCGAGCGCAGAAAGAATCGGCGATGCGCGCCAGTCGCGCACGGCGAGTATGTCCTCTTCCGAGATGTCGAGCATTCGCGCGACGCGCCAGTGCTGCGTCCACTCGTAAAGCGATGCCGTTTTCCAGCCTATCCGCATGATGATGAGCTCACGCAGGCGTGCATCGAACTTGTTGCCGTCGAAGAGCAGCGTATTCAGCGTCGATGCGAGTTCGGCGGCCAGCTTTGGATGCCGCAGCAAAACACGAAAAACGCTCAATGGGGCCATCTGCTCGGGAAGGCCCATGTCGGCTGCAATTTTCTCTGCCTCCGCCACGCTGAGCAGCGGGATACGTGTGTCGGTTTGATTGGTCATTCCGGCTCCCTCATTTTTGTTCTTTATATCTTGATTGATATTTTTGTCCGGCGGCAACCAGGTTTTGTTCTTCCCGATTTGCGCTTGCTGTTTTTCGAATTCCTTATAACATATTTTTAAAGAAATCCACTTCAATTGAAGTGCCAGAATTGAAGTGCCAGATATGATCGGACGTCAAGTTCGCGTCGAGGGAGATGCAAATGCTACCGAAAAAATCCATGGCGATGGTTCAGACTGCGCCGCGCAAGCTCGAGCGGCACGATCTGCCAATTCCAGGAGTGGCGCATGACAGCGCGATCATCCGCATTGAGGCGTGCGGCATTTGCGGTAGCGACTATGAGCAATACGAAGGTGTTCTCAACACGCCACTTCCGGCAATACCCGGCCATGAGCCATTGGGCGTCATTGAGGCGATTGGAGACGGGGCGGCTGAGAAATGGGGCGTGGATGTAGGCGACCGGGTCGCCGTGGAGACCATGCTTTCCTGTCATTGCTGCGATACGTGCCTCGGGGGCTCCTATCACTTGTGTGACCGGCGGGAGATCTACTCCTACATTCCCCTGACAACCGAGCCCGCGCTCTGGGGCGCCTATTCGCAGTACATGTATGTGGCGCCCAATTCGGTCGTTCATAAGATGGACAAGTCTTTGCCGGCTGAAGTGGCGGTCATGTTCAATCCGCTGGGAGCGGGCTTCCGCTGGGCAGTGGAGATTCCGGAAACAAAAATTGGCGACACAGTCGTCATTCTCGGGCCGGGCCAAAGAGGTTTGGCGAGTGTAATCGCCGCTCGTCAGGCTGGCGCGGGCACCATTGTTGTGACGGGACTGTCGGCTGACGCGGAGAAGCTGAAAATCGCGAAGGCCTTTGGGGCGGATTACGTCATAGACGTTGAGAACGAGAACGCGATTGAACGGATCAAGGAAATCACGAAGGGACGCGGGGCGGATGTGGTGGTCGAGGTGACCTCTTATGCAACTGCGCCCGTCCGTGAATCGCTTGAATATGTGCGCAGGGGCGGAACGGTTGTCTTGGCAGGAGTAAAGGGGTTCAGGGCCATCCCGGATTTCGTCTCAGACCTGATTGTGATGAAGGAAATCACGATAAAGGGCGCGATCGGAGTCACCTCCAGCGGATATAAGAAAGCCATCAAGCTGATTGAAGACAGGAAAATTCCGATCGAGAAGATGCACACACACAATTTTTCGCTCGAGGAAGCCGAACTGGCGATCAAGACGCTTTCGCGCCAGGTGCCGGGCGATGAGTCGATTCACTCCTGTTTGATTCCCGAGCAGTAATGACTTCAGGCGGGCCGGAAAGCGGAGGCAGTAGACCGGAGATGATCGGCACCTCATTTCCCTGCTTTGATTGTACCCATCATGACATTTCGGTCATGTTGATGAAGGCGGCGAGGTGATAATCTGTGCCCGGAAACACTCTGAATGGCATTGGATGTTATGACTGCGAATAGGCCGGTAGACTCTTCTGCGAAGCGCGACAAGAGATCTTTGCGCTTGGCGTTCCAGATCGTGAATGAAATCGGACAAAGGAAGTTGGAGAAAGGTCATCTGCTTCCTTCCGAGCACGAAATGCTCGATCACTACGGGGTGGCGCGCGCAACCTTGCGTGAGGCATTGCGGTTTCTTGAGCTGCAAGGCGTGATCAAGCTGAGGCCCGGCCCCGGCGGCGGTCCTGTTGTGCTGGAGCCCAAGCCGGAGAACTTTGCAAGCGCGATGGCGCTGCTTTTGCAGTTTACCGGCGCCGAGTACAGGTCGCTCATAGAGGTGCGGCAGGCGGTAAGTCCCGGCATGGCGGCGTTCGCCGCGGAGCGTGCGAGTCAGGAAGATGTCGAACGTCTGCGCGAATCTCTGGATCGGCTGAAAAATCTTGTGGGTTCTTCACAGGAATATGTTGAGGAGAACCGCAATTTTCACGATCTCCTTGCCCTTGCCGGCCAAAACCCCTTGATGGTCTTTCTGGTTGTGGGACTTCACCAGATAACAAGTTCGTCTTCTCTTGGCATTTTCTATACGGAATCCGAGCGCAGTTATCAGATCAATGCCTACGAGCGAATATTGTCCGCTATCGTCAAACGCGATCCGGAATTGGCGTCCTCCGAAATGGGACGCTTCATGCTGAGGTCCGATCGCTATCTGGAGCAGCGATATCCCGATTTGATGTCAAAGCGCATTCGCTGGGTCGATGGCACGAGAGATGGCGCGAAGCTGTCCGGCAAGAAGCCGGGATCGCAGCACGTACCGATTGGAAAGTTGAACAGAAAAAGAAAACGGGAGGTATAGATGGCTCTTCGAAGCCGCGTTAGCGAAATGCTGGGAATCAAGTATCCGATTCTTTTGGCGGGAATGGGTGGGGCCAGCGTGCCGCGTTTGGCAGCTGCGGTCTCCAATGCAGGAGGCTTGGGAGTCTTGGGAGCTGCAGCCTGTTCTCCCGAGCAGTTGCGAGAATGGATTAGAGAGACGCGCTCGCTGACTGACAAGCCGTTCGGAGTTGATACGCTTCTGCCCGCCTCTGTGCGGCGGGGGACCAAGCCGCAATCGGGTGGCGGCGATCTTGACCCGATGGAAGTGCTTGGCGAATACAAGAAATTCGCCCGGGATTTCATGGAGAAAGAAGGTCTTGAGTCGACCGGAACCTCCTCGATTGTCTCCAATGCCGGTTCGGAAGGGCAAAACAAGGGCCGGCAGGACTCTCCGCAGTTCTTCTCCAAGGAATTCTTTGAAGCCCAGATGGAGGTCGTGGTCGAGGAAAAGGTCGCTGTGTATGCAGCTGGACTTGGTAATCCCGGCCCTTGGATTGATCGCCTGCATGCCAACGGCACCAAGGTGATGGCTGTTGTCGGCGCCGTGAAGCATGCGGTCCAGGTAGTCAACTCGGGTATCGATCTCATCGTCGCTCAGGGACATGATGGCGGCGGCCACAACTCTCCGATCGGTACCATGGCGCTGATACCGCAGGTGGTTGACGCCATCGGCGGCCGGATTCCGGTGCTTGGCGCTGGCGGCATTTCTGACGGCCGGGGGATAGCGGCCTCATTCATGCTGGGCGCAGAAGGAGCCTGGATCGGGACAACATTCCTGGCGACGGATGAAGCCGGCATCGAGGACTTCCAGAAGGAAGTTATTGCCGATAGCGGTGACGGCGACACTGTGGTTTCACGGGCTGTCACCGGCAAGCCCGCCCGGATTATCCGGAACAAATGGGCCCAGGCTTGGGTGGAGGCAAAGAAAGAACCACTCCCCATGCCGTTCCAGTCCATTGTGGCGGGGCCCGTCCTCGCAGCAGCCATGGCGGCGAAGCGCAAGGACATTGCTCCCGGTTTCGCGGGTCAGGGAATGGGGCTCGTCAAGAAAGTCCGCCCAGCTGCCGAGGTCATGAAAGATCTCGTTACAGAAGCGGAAACGGCGCTTTCGAGCGCCCGGCAGTTTGCATAAGGGAGGCGTCATGGCACTTGCGATTAAGCTGCCCGACTTCAATCAGGAGATTGCAGACGCGTTTATTGGCGCCAGCAATTCGATGACGGGCCTGCCGGAATTTCTCGGCGTACAGATCGTCCATGCGGAGCCTGGCATGATCCGCGCGGAAATGCCGGTCACGGAAAAATTGCTGACCCCCATCGGCAATATGCATGGCGGGGTACTGGCCGCGGTATGCGATCATGTGCTTGGCTGTGTTTGCTATCCGCACATGAAAAAAGGCCAGTGGGCGGCCACGACCGAATTCAAGCTGAATCTGCTTGCCCCTGTAACTGAGGGAACCGTCGTGGCGGAAGCCAGGCTTGTTTCCATGACGAAATCGACCGCTGTGGTGCGGATCGATGTATCCAATGAGGGGCGTGCTTGCTGTGCCGCTCAGGGCACGGTGCTGATCCGTGACCCAAGACCGAAATAGAACATGACATCCGGTCTCTGAGATGAGGCGCTTCGATACGGTTTAAACCGATCGAAGCGCCTCTTATTATCCGGGACGCCAGACTGATTAATTGCCCGGCCGTGTTCGATACTCAGCAGGAAGCAAGTCTTATGCGGCCTTGCGGCGATCCCATTCCCTCAGCGCCGGAATGACGTGTTCGGCGAAGCAGCGCATCGAGCGTTCGGCTTCGTCGTAGCCGATGCCGCCGAAACGGAAACAGGGGTTGATGTCGAAATCTCCCAGAAGCTCATAGCGCCATTTGTACTTCTTGATGATTTGTTCGGGCGTGCCCCACGCTGTCACGTCCAGGTAGCCCGCCGCCATACCTTCCTTGCCGATGGAGCGGATTGCCTCGACGGCATCGCCATAAGCTTCATAGCCCTTGGCTTCCTTTAGATGATCGCTTGCCAGTTCGTAGTGATCGAGGACGGTCAGCAAATAATTGGTGACATATTGCCGGCCCAGCCGTTCGGCTCGCTCGGGGTCGGTGTCGCAATAGGTGAAGTCACAAATCATGATCGGTGGAGATTTCCGTCCATGATGTTCCTGGAAGGCCTTGCGGTAGGCAGCCACGGCTTCGGCCTGCTGTTCCCAAGGGCGCTGCGCGAAGATCACCATGCGTGCGCCGATCTTGGCGCATTCCTGTACCGACTCCGGTGACATCGCTACCTGGTAGATGCGGTCGTCGAAGCTCTTGTAGGGCCCGGGCCTGATTTCAGTGCGAGTTTGCGGGTAATACGGTCCCTTTCCCTCGATAAAGCCGGTCTCAATCGCCTGGAGCACCATGTCCGCGCTTTCGTCGAAGCGGGCCCGCGCTTCGTCCATGTCGATTCCCATGCCGGCATATTCTTTCCTCGCGAGGCCGCGGCCCATGCCGAAAAGGGTGCGTCCCTCGCAGAGGTGGTCCAGAAGGACAATTTTTTCGGCCACGCGGATCGGCATGTTCCACGGCAGGATAACAGCCCCGGTTCCGAGCTTGATCCGGCTTGTTCTGCCGGCCATGTAGCTCAGAAACTGAATGTTATCCGGGCAGAAAGAATAGTCCTCGAAATGATGTTCGACAGGCCACAATGCATCGAAGCCAAGTTCCTCGGCCAGCAGACCGAGCCTTATGTCTTCATCATAGACCTGCGCGTCGCTCGTTCGGCGTCCGAAATTCTGGAACACCATCTGTACACCAAACTGCATCGATAGTTTCCTCGCTCTTATTCAGACTTTTTTACCTGCCGTGAACTAGCGGCCCTTGTAGACAGGCTTGCGCTTCTCCATGAACGCCTTCGGGCCTTCTCGTGCGTCTTCCGTCTTGAACACCGGCGCGGCATTTCGCGATTCGATCTTCATTGCCTCTTCTTCGGGCCGGCCAAGGCATTCCCGGGCCGATTTGCGGATGGCCTGCACCGCTATTGGGCCGTTTGCCGATATTTTCTCCGCAAGCTCCATGGCTGCCTCGAGTGCCTTGCCATCGGGCACCACACGATTAAGAAAGCCAAGTTCATAGGCTTCTTGCGCCGAGATAAGGTCGCCGGTCAGCAGCAGTTCCATCGCGCGCGCATATGGCACCTGCCGCGGCAAGCGGACGGTCGAGCCACCACCGGGAAAAATCGCCCACTTGACTTCCTGAACGCCAAACTTCGCCGACTCCACGGCCACGCGCATATCGGTACCTTGCGCGAGTTCCATTCCGCCTGCTATCGCGTGACCATTGATGGCCGCAATAACGGGTTTGACCGCATCAAAGGTGCGCAGCAGACCGGCGCCGATCAGGTCCGGTGCCTCAAGGGCCTTCTGATCCCATTCGTCTTCGGGCTTCCTTGCGCCGCTGATCAGCGGAATGAGTTTGCCGAGATCGGCGCCGGCGCAAAAGGCTTTGTCGCCTGCGCCGGTTACGACGGCTGCCCGGATGTCACCGTCGTCGCGCACCTGTTTCCAGGCATCGCCCAGCCGGACCAGCATCTCGGGGCTGAAGGCGTTGCGCGCCTCCGGCCTGTTCAGCGTCACAATTGCGATATGTCCACGTTTCTCGAATAGAACCGGCGCCATTATCTGCTCTCCCTTTTCGGCTTCGATCGAGCCGACTTTTTGATCTGGTCAAAAATTCTAGCTGGACCAGAATGAAGAAACCAGCTTAAATCATTATAATAATTTAGAGGGAGGAGGAGATACCATGATAAAGCGCCCAATTTCGGCGGACTCACATATTACTGAGCCACCGAACTGCTATACGGATTTTATCGACCGCGAGTTTCGCGACCGGGCACCGGTTGTGAAGCGCATTGAAGGAATTGGCGACGCATTCGTTGTCGATGGAATGGGGTCGCCAATTCCCATGGGACTTGTAGCCGCGGCTGGCAAGGATCCATCGAAAATAACGACTGACGGCGTTTCCTTCGATGAACTGTGGAGGAGTGGATGGGACGCGAAATTCCGCGTCGCCGATCAGGACAAGGACGGGATCGCCGCCGAGTTCATCTATCCAACTGTCGGCATGGTCATCTGCAACCATCCGGATTTCGATTACAAGAAAGCCTGCTTCGACGCTTACAATCGGTGGCTTCTGCAATATTGCTCCGAGGCGCCTGACAGGCTTTACGGTCTGGCGCAGGTGTCGATGCGCTCGCCCGAAGAAGGCGCGGCCGAGATACGGCAGGCGAAGGAGATGGGATTCCGCGGCGTGATGATGCCGGGCAACCCCGCAGTCGAGGATTACGACTCGCCGGTCTATGACAAGGTATGGGAAGCGGCCGTGGACGGCGGAATGCCGCTTTCATTCCATATCCTGACCGGCAAATCGGACAGCCTTCAAGGTCAGGTGCGCGGGCCCCGCATCAACGGATTTCTGTCGATCATTCGTGGCTGCCAGGACGTCATGGGCACGTTCATCTTTGGGGGCGTGTTCGACAGGTTCCCCGATCTGAAGCTCGTATGCGTCGAGGCTGATGCGGGCTGGGTTCCTCACTACATGTATCGTATGGACCATGCCTACAAGCGGCATCGCTATTGGATGAAGGCGCCGCCGCTCAAGCGGTTGCCGAGTGAGTATTTCCACGACCACATCTATGTCACCTTTCAGGACGATTGGGTGGCCTTCAAGATGAAGGACATGTGCAATGTTCGCCGCCTGATGTGGGCGAACGATTTCCCCCACTCGGATTCCACGTGGCCTTGGTCCCAGCAGATGCTCGAAGAGCATACGAAGGGACTGAGTGAAGACGAACGTAACTGGATCTGTCACGACAACGTCGCTGAACTCTACAACATCGCTGTTTGATACCGTATTTGGTCGCCGGGGTCGGGTTTGCAATGGCGGCGCGGGAGGGATCATGAATTACGATATGGCGATCACGGGAGGGCGGATTGTCGATGGTACCGGCGCACCGGCTTATGCCGGTGACGTCGGGATTCGCGACGGTCGAATTGTCACCCTGGGAAAGTTGAACGGAGAGGCGAAGGCCGTCATTGATGCGCGTGGACATGTGGTGGCGCCTGGCGTCGTGGACATCCACACTCATTATGACGCCCAGCTTCTTTGGGATGAAAAGTTGTCGATTTCGCCATGGCATGGCGTAACGACCGTGGTCATCGGAAACTGCGGGTTCGGCATCGCGCCGACCCGCAGGGAGCACCGCGGGCTCATCCTTCGCACGCTGGAAAACGTTGAGGGCATGAGTGTCAGGGCGCTTGAGGCCGGACTTGGCGAGGACTGGCCATTCGAGACATTTCCCGAATATCTCGATACTGTCGAAAAACGCGGCACACTGATCAATGTGGCCGTGCTGCTGGGGCATACGCCGCTGCGTATGTTCGTAGTCGGTCCGGATTCAACCCGGCGAACATCGCAAACGGACGAAGTCCGGCAGATGAAGCGGTTGATGCGGGAAGGGCTCGACGCCGGTGCCCTGGGATTCGCCACGTCGAAGTCGCCGACACATGTAGGCTTTGAAGGGCTGCCCGTGCCGAGCCGGCTTGCCGAATTCGACGAGATCCGGGAGATCGCGTCCGCATTGGGCGAGGCGGGTGCCGGCATGATCCAGGCCACAATCGGACGCGAGTTGTCATTCGACGAGTTCGCTGAATTGAACCGCGTTTCAGGGCGGCATGTCAGTTGGACTGCATTGCTTGGCGGCGGAGGCGTGCTGAATGTCGGTTCCGCAGCGGACCAATTGGCGCGCTCAAGGGAATTGCAGGCGGCCGGGTTTGAAGTCTTTCCGCAGGTCACCTGCCGGCCGCTGAACTTCGAGTTCCGCTTCGATCAGCCGTTCCTGTTTCAGAGCATGCCAGTTTTTGCGCCGGTGAACAGGGCCAGTCACGGCGAAAAGCTGAAGTACTACGCGGATGATACATTCAGGGCCGCATTCAGGGAGGCGGTCCGCGGACCTGTTCTTGATGCCTGGAACAAGTCGGTGATCTCCTACTGCCCCGACCGGCCTGAATTGAGCGAGCGGCTGGTGTGCGAAGTGGCGGCCGAGCTTGGTTGCAATTCGATCGATCTCGCGCTGGACATGTCGGTGCGAAGCGATCTGCAGGCGCGGTTCCGCGTGCCGGTCGCGAATTCGGACGAGAGCGAGGTCGAAACCCTGCTGCGCGATCCCTGCACGGTTCTCGGCCTGTCCGATGCCGGCGCGCATGCAAGCCAGTTGTGCGACGCCTGTTTTTCAACCCACCTCCTGGGACACTGGGTGAGAGAAAAGCGCGCCCTGAGTCTGGAAGAAGCCGTCCGTATGCTGACCTCACGGCCGGCGGAGGTTTTCGGCCTGAAGGATCGGGGTCGGCTGGCGGAAGGTGTGCCGGCCGACATCTTCATATTCGATCCGGAGACGATCGGCGCAAAGCCCCTGCGCCGCGTTCACGACCTTCCCGCCGGCGAGGACCGGCTTGTGTCCGACGCGTTGGGGGTATTGGCAGTCATTGTCAACGGGACTTTGATCCGCCGCGATGGCGCCGATGTTCATGATGACAGCAGCCAATCTCTGCCGGGCCGGCTCCTGCGCCATGGCAAGGCCAGCTGATCAAATATGGACTCGCACATGTAGGCCGGCTTCCTGTAGGAAAATCTCCGGGCTGGGGAAAGAAATACTCAAGAACAAACGGATGACGTTCAAATGAACTTTGGAAACAAGGCGGCGATCGTTGGCATTGGAGAAACCGAGTATGTCAAGGGAGCGGAACAGACAGCAGTAGATATGATGCTTGAAGCGTCGAGGCGCGCCATTGCGGATGCGGGCCTCAAGCCAAGCGATATGGACGGGATGGTTCCGCCACCGGTCTACACCACTTCCGAGGAAATGGCGGCCAATCTGGGTGTCGATGTCCTGCGTTATGCGTCGACCGTGCATATGGGGGGCGCGAGCCCGACAACCGCGCTGCAGAACGCCGCGATGGCTGTGGCGGCCGGGCTTTGCAATAATGTTCTCGTTGTCCTCGGCTGGAACGGATACTCGGCGCTGCGCCCGAAAGCTGGCGTTGCGCCCAGCCGCAAGATGAATATGAATACTCTCACGCGCACCATTCAAGGCTATTACCTGCCTTATGGTGTATTCCTCCCGGTGCAGATGTATTCCTGGCTCGCGATGCGGCATGCCCAATTGTACAATGTCGGGCCAGAGGCAACGGGGTGGATCTCGCTGGCCTGCCGCAAGCACGCGCAGCTTAACGAACGTGCTTTTACTTGCGGCAAGCCGATCACCATGGATGACTACATGGGATCGCGCATGGTCAGCGCGCCTCTGCGTCTTTTGGATTGTTGTCTTGAGACGGACGGTGCTTGCGCCGTGGTCGTGACCAGCGTCGACCGCGCAAAGGATTCGCCGCATCGTCCGGTCTACATTGCCGGAGCCGCGGAAGGGCACCCTTACCCGGCTGACGATATTCCCTCGCGCCCCGATCCCTTCAAGATCGGATTGAGTTACGCGGCGGAGCGCGCTTTCGCCATGGCAGGCGTCAAGCCGCAGGATATGGACTTCCTTCAGGTCTATGACTGCTTCACATATGTCGTGCTGCTTCAGCTCGAGGCCATGGGCTATTGCGAACCCGGTGGTGCGCTCGACTTCGTGAAGGATGGCCAGATCGAATTGGGCGGAAAGTTTCCGCTCAACACCCATGGCGGGCTGTTGAGCGAGGCGCATGTGTGGGGCCTGAATCACGTGGTCGAAGCCGTGCGGCAATTGCGGGGCACCGCAGGCAAGCGCCAGGTGCAGGACGCCGAGATTGGACTTGTCACGGGATGGGGTGATCTCGGTGACGGTAGCATCGCGATTCTCAGGAGGTAGAGTGATGGAATCCGGGAAGCCTAAATATCCACGTCCGGTCACAGACGATCCATTGGACGCCAAATTTTGGGAATTGTGTCAAACCGGCCGTCTCCATTTCCAGCGATGCGAAGATTGCGGAAGCTGGCGATTCCTGCCGCGCTATATGTGCGCGAAATGCGGGTCGGCGGCGTATGAATGGCGGCCGGTCGCGGGGCGCGGACGTGTTTTCTCGTGGACGGTCACCTACCAGCCCTTTCACCCGGCATTTGCTGCCGATGTGCCTTACATAGCGGCGGTGATCGAGCTTGATGAGGGCGTCCGCATGGCGACGCGATTGCTCGATTGCGATCCGCAAGCCGTTACACTCGATATGCCGGTCGCCCTTACTTTCAAGGATATCGGAGACGGTTTTCAACTGCCGTGTTTCCATCCGGTCTCCGCCGAACGGGCTCCAGCCAGGTAATAAATAATAGAAACGGGGAGATCAAAATGGATTTGGCGTATGGCCCGAAGTACGAGGCCTTTCGAAAGGAAGTCAGCGACTTTCTTGCGAAGTATCGCGATAAGGCTCCGAAGGGCCTCGGCGCGGCAGGCCGCCCTTCAAAGGAAGCCTGCGCATGGCAGCAGCTGCTGATCGAGCACGGGTATGCAGCCCGTACGATTCCGAAGGAGTATGGCGGTTACGGCGCAGAGCCCGACATACTTGTGTCCCGCATTATCGCCGAGGAGTTTTCCGCTGCCAGGGTTCCCGCTGGCCTGCAAAATCAGGGCATCTCGATGCTCGTGCCTACCTTGCTTGAACTGGGAACCGAAGAACAGAAACGGAAATGGATTGCGCCGACCTTGCGCGGCGAGGTCGTATGGTGCCAGGGCTATTCCGAGCCCGGCTCCGGCTCCGACCTTGCAAGCCTTCAGACCAAGGCGGTGCTTGACGGTGACGAGTGGGTAATCAACGGCCAGAAGATCTGGACGAGCACAGCTCATGAAGCCGATATGATCTTCTGCCTGGTTCGCACCGAGCCGGACAAGCCCAAGCATGAAGGGATCAGTTACCTCATCTTTTCAATGACGACGCCGGGCATTGAAGTACGCCCGTTGAAGACGATGACCGGCCATGCGGAGTTCAATGAGACCTTCTTTACCGATGTAAGGGTGCCCAAGGACCAGATCGTCGGACAGCGCGGTCAGGGATGGTTCGTCGCGAATGCGACACTCAAGCACGAACGCGGTATGCTGGGCGATCCCAGTGCGATGGAGGACAGATTCCAGGCTCTCGTCGATGTCATGGAATCGGAAACCCTTGACGGCCAGCGCGCCGTTGACAACCCCATATTGCGCGATCGCCTGATCAGGCTGCAGGCCGAGCTTGCGGCAATGAAGTTCAATGGCCTTCGTCTTTTGACGTGTGCAAGCAAAGGCGAAGACCCCGGGGTTGCACGCCTCATCGTCAAGCTTCAGTCATGCGAACTGTCACACCAAATGTCGGCTCTGGCCATCGATGCGATGGGCGAGATGGGCATCCTCTACGATGACAGCCCCTATCTGCGAAGTCACGGATCCTGGCAATGGGGTTACATGTTCCAGCTTGGCCTCATCATCGGTGGCGGAACCGCCCAGATTCAGAAAAACATTATCTCGGAGCGTGGGCTCGGTATGCCACGCGAACCGAAGCTCGCGAAGGCAGGGAACTGACACATGGAATTTGGACTTTCCGAAGAGCAACGGCTGTTGCAGGACAGCGTCAACCGTTTTCTCGACAAGAACGTGTCCCTGGATCGTGTACGCCAGGCCGCTGAATCGACGCATGCGATCCAGCGTGACATCTGGAGTGGCATCGCCGAACTCGGGCTGGTGGGCATGATTGTCCCGCAAGACTATGGCGGCATGGGCCTCGGTTTTCTCGATGCGGCCCTGGTCCAGGAGGCCTTGGGCTATCACGTGGCTCCGACGCCTTTCACGGGCGCTGCAATCCTCGCGCCGTTGGCGTTGATGCTTGCGGGCAGCGAAAAGCAAAAGGAACGTTGGCTGCCGACAATCGCATCCGGGGAAGCGGTTGCCGCGGTCGCGATCAACGAAGCGACAGGCGTCCGCGAAGGCGCGGGTATCGTCTCCAGCGGCGGCAAGCTTTCCGGTAAGGCGCTTTTCGTTATGGACTGGGCGGAAGCGGATCTGTTCATTGTGTCCGATATGTCGGGTGGCCTTCATCTCGTCAGCCCTGAAACTGAAGGCGTTTCCCTGCAGGCGCTCAATACCATCGACAGAACCCGCTCATTTGGTGAAGTCGTTCTGAACGGCGCAGAGGCGGAGAAGTTGCCGGGCGGCAGCAGGGTGGTGGTCGAGCGGCTCGTCGATGCGGGGCGCGTGATGCTCGCTGCGGATACGCTGGGCACCGGCCAGCATATGATAGAAAAAGCAGTGACATATGCGGGAGACCGCAAGCAGTTCGGACGCGTTATCGGATCGTTCCAGGCGGTCAAACATTTATGTGCGGAAATGGCCGCGTCACTGGAGCCGTGCCGGTCACTGGTCTGGTACGCCGCTCATGCGCTGGATGCTGTGCCTGAGGATGCCCGGTTGATGGCATGTCATGCCAAGAGCCATACGTCGGATGTCGGCCGTTTTGTGGCCCGCACGGCGACGGAGGTGCATGGTGGCATGGGGTTCACAGATCTCCTGGGCCTCCATTACTGGTTCAAGCGCATAGGGGTCAACCGGCAGATTCTCGGCGGTCCGGAGCAGGTTCGGCTCGATGCCGCTCGCCTTCAGGGCTGGGTGGCATAAGATTGCATGGATAGCGGGTGTGGCATCCATTGTGGGCTGCGCAGCGCAATTCACGTATTTCTCCGGGGAGTTTGCGCAAGGCGCAGGATAGAGAAGATGGAAATCGAAAATGAAAATTAATTTGTCCAGGGAAGATGAAGCCTTTCGCGGTGAAGTCCGGGAGTTCCTTGCAGAGAAGTTGCCGCCTGAACTTGCTTCGATGGATACAGTTGGTGCATCTGCCAGCCGTTCGATGCTGAAGCGGTGGCATAAGGCTCTGTTTGAACGCGGCTGGATTGCCGTGAACTGGCCGAAGGAATATGGCGGTACGGGCTGGAATCCGACCCAGAAGTTCGTGTTCAACGAGGAGCTTGCGCTTGCCAACGCGCCGCGCCTGTCGCCCTTCGGCTTGTCGATGGTTGGACCCGTTATCTATACTTTCGGCAACGAAGAACAGAAGAAGCAGCATCTGCCCGGAATCCTGTCGGGAGATGTATGGTGGTGTCAGGGTTATTCCGAACCCGGCTCAGGCTCCGATCTTGCCTCTCTGAAGACCCGCGCAACGCGCGACGGCGATCACTATGTGGTCAACGGTCAGAAGATCTGGACGTCATATGCGCATGAGGCCGACTGGATTTTCTGTCTCGTGCGTACGGACGAGACGGCCAAGCAGCAGGAAGGTATTTCTTTTCTTCTCATCGATATGAAATCACCAGGGATCGAGGTGAGGCCTATCGTATCGATTGACGGTCTGCACCACCTGAACGAAGTCTTCTTCACCGACGTAAGGGTGCCTGTCTCCAACCGTATCGGGGAAGAGAACAAGGGTTGGACCTATGCGAAATTCCTGCTCGTGCACGAGCGGACAGGTATCGCGGGCGTGCCTGAGTCGAAGCGCAAGATCGCACAAATCCGGAAGATTGCGGAAACGGAACGCGCGAGCGATGGTTGCCGTCTGCGCGACGACGATGCATTTATGACGAAGCTGGCCAAAATCGAGGTGAAGCTGACGGGGCTCGAATACACGAACCTCCGTATCGTCGCCGACGCGGCAGCAGGCAGAGCGCCCGGCCCATCTTCTTCAATTCTCAAGATTGTGGGAACCGAGGTTCAGCAGGCATTGTCGGAATTGGCGGTGGAAGCTGTCGCGTATTACGCGATGCCCTTCCAGAAAGATCATTTGCTTGGCACTGCGAATGAGGCTCAGGTCGGTCCCGGCTATGCTGTGAGCGTAACCAGTTCCTATAACTTCGGCCGCGCCGCTTCGATCTATGGCGGTTCAAACGAAATACAGCGCAATGTGATCGCCAAGGCGGTTCTCGGTCTTTGAGGCCGGGAACCGGGTTGCCGCGTCGGGTTGGTCGCGGGTCCGGTCCAGCGTGCTTGTCTTGCGTGGAAGGTTCTTCACGAAGGGCTCAAGCACGTTCGGGCCGAAACGGCGCTCTTGACCGATCGCAGGGCCAGTCTCCACTCTTCGTCCTTCGGCGCGCCGGCTCCATGACCGGGTTCATCGGTCATGTGGGTCAAAGCGCCGGGGGCGATGTCTGTATGTCTTCCGAAGATGAAACTTGATGGCTGCGTTCCATTCCTCCGGCGACATGTTCGCGGGTACAGCGTGGCGGCTGTGTGCTGCAGCCGCGGCGTTTGCCCGCACGCGGAGACTGTTCTCCGGCTGCAGCTCGGCGATGAACGCAACCCGGTCCGCGAAAGAGGCTGGCCTTGTCCGGCTTGCGATATCAGTTGATGAAGGTGAACCGGAAACTTGGCCGCTGTATTGCCCGACCGCTCACCGGTCTCGTCAAACAGTCACAGTGTTTTTTGAAAGCTATGGGCACATCGCACTTAAGAGAAATTGCCGCGCCTGTCCCCTGTGCGAAGACACCGGCCATCGCGCGAAGACCGTCTGGACACCGTCAGACCGATACGGTATGCACGAGTAATTCATGATAAGGATATGATGATGACGATCAAGCGCAAAGCCTTCGTCGCCGGGATCTACGAACACCCCGCCCGGGTAGCGACGGACAAGACACTGCCTCAATTGCACGCGGAGATTGCCGTTGGCGCGCTAGCGGATGCGGGGCTGGGCTTTGACGATGTCGACGGCTATTTTTGCGCAGGCGACGCGCCGGGGCTCGGACCGATCAACATGATCGAGTATATGGGGCTCAACAATGTGCGGCACATGGACAGCACCGAAACCGGCGGCTCGTCCTATCTGGTCCATGTCAGGCACGCGGCGCAGGCCATCGCGGCAGGACATTGCCATGTCGCTTTGATCACGCTGGCGGGCCGGCCGGTTGCCGACAGCAAGGAGGGTAAGGCTCCTCGCTATTACAATATTGATGCGCCGGATTTCCCGTTCGAGGCGCCATACCGTCCCAACGTTCTCAACATGTACGCCATGTGCGCGATGCGGCACATGCATGAGTATGGAACGACGAGCGAGCAGCTCGCCTGGATCAAGGTCGCGGCCTCGCACCATGCTCAGTACAATGAACATGCCCGCCTCAGAGAGGTGGTCACGGTGGAAGATGTGGTCAACTCGCCGGTGGTTGCCGACCCGCTTCGCAGGATGGATTGTTGCGTCATCACCGATGGCGGAGGCGGTTTGGTGATGGTGAGCCCCGATGTCGCCAAATCTCTCAAGCGCCGCAAGGCACAGGTGCTGGGCGCGGGTGAGGCGCCGAAACATCTTATGGCCGGGCAGGTGGATCTCACCTATTCCGGCGCGCGGTGGAGCGGTCCCAAGGCTTTCGAAGAGGCCGGCGTTACCCACCGCGACATCAAATACGCCTCCATCTATGATTCATTCACCATCACCGTTCTCGAAACGCTGGAGGATCTGGGCTTTTGCGAAAAGGGCAAGGGCGGCCGGTTTGTCTCGGACGGAAATTTGATCTCGGGCGTCGGCAAGCTGCCCTTCAACACAGATGGCGGCGGCCTGTGCAGTAACCATCCTGGAAACCGCGGTGGGATGACAAAAATCCTTGAGGCTGTTCGCCAGATTCGGGGAGAGGCGCATCCGGCCGTCCAGGTTCCCAATTGCGACATTGCGCTTGCGCATGGGACCGGCGGGCTGCTTGGCTCGCGCATGGGAAGTGCCACTCTCATTCTCGGGAACGAAGACGCATGAACACTGATCGCCCAATCAACATCACTGTGAATGTTGAGAACAAGCCTTATTGGGAAGCAGCTGGCCAGGGCAAGCTCGTCCTGCGCAAGTGCAACAGCTGCGGGAAGATGCATCATTATCCGCGCACGATTTGTCCGCATTGCCACTCCAGCGATACGGCCTTTGTCGAGGCGTCGGGTCGTGGCGAGATTTACAGCTATTCGGTCACGCGCCAGGCAAAGCCGCCTTATGTCATCGCGTATGTCACGCTTGAAGAAGGCGTTACAATGTTGACCAATATAGTCGATTGCGATTTGGAAGGCCTGAGCATAGGGCAGAAAGTGAAAGTCAAGTTTCTTGATGCCGGGGAGGGAATGGCGCTTCCGGTCTTTGCGCCGGCCTGATCAGCGTCCGGCGTCGAACCCATGCTCGCGCTTAATGTGCTTCATATGTGACGTCAAGAGATCCGTGGGAGGAATAAATGGTCTGGAATTTTGGCGACATTCTCGATGGTATTGCACCGGTTTTGAAGGACGCGCCAGCGCTTGTCCATGGAAACCGCGTCATTACATGGGAGGAGACGGCAAGGAGATCCAATAATCTCGGGCGCGCGTTGATCGAGCGAGGCGCTAAGCCCAACGACAAGGTTGCGTTCTACATGCGTAACCGGCCCGAATATGTTGAAACAATGGCCGCGTGCTTCAAGACCCGGCTTGTTCATGTGAACGTCAATTACCGCTATAAGCCGGACGAGGTCTTCTACATTTTTGACGACTCGGACGCGCAAACGGTTGTGTATGGCAGTGAGTTCAGGGACACAATCGCCGAGCTGAAGGACCGTCTGACCAAGGTCAAGACGTTCGTCGAGGTCAGCGATGGATCCGGCGTTGCGCCGTTCGCGGAATCTTATGAGACGCTCGTCGAGTCGGGCGATGGTTCGCCTGTCGACATCAGGCGCAGCGATGACGACATGCTTTTCCTTTATACGGGTGGCACCACGGGCATGCCCAAAGGGGTCATGTGGCGCCATCACGACATGCGGGATGCTCAGCTTGCGGCATTGCGCGCGCTCGGGCCGGTGCCCGAGACGCTGGCGGAGGTGATCGAGTCGATCAAGGCGCAGGGGCCGGGCCCCGTCAGCCTTCCCGCGTGCCCGCTGATGCACGGCACAGGCATGATCACGGCGATAGGCAATATGATGAGCGGCGGGTGTGTCGTCACCCTCGAAAACGCGCATTTCGATGCACATGAATTGTGGACCGCGGTGTCGCGCCGGCACGTCAGTTCGATTGCCATTGTCGGCGATGCATTCGCCAAACCGATGCTGACGGCGCTCGAAGAGGCGCCTGGCAAGTACGACCTGTCGAGTGTCTTTTCGATCATCTCTTCGGGCGTCATGTGGAGTACAGAGGTCAAGCGCGGCCTCATCAAGCATATGCCGAACGTTGTGCTGATGGATTCATTCGGCGCTTCGGAAGGTCTCGGCTTCGGCAGCTCGATTATGACCAAGGATGGCGAAGTCAAGACGGCGAAATTCCAGATTGGAGGCCGCTGCAAGGTCTTCGACGAGAACGATCAGGAAGTTGTGGCAGGCAGCGGAAAGCCCGGCATCATTGCGCTCGGCGAACCCATACCCATCGGGTACTACAAGGATGCCGAGAAGACGGCGAAGACCTTCAAGACCATCGGAGGGAAGCGCTACTCGATACCGGGCGACTGGTGCATCGTCGAGGCGGACGGCAGCCTTACCCTTCTCGGTCGCGGCAGTGTGTGCATCAACACGGCGGGCGAAAAGGTCTACCCCGAAGAGGTCGAAGAAGTTCTGAAGATCCATCCTGCCGTGGAGGATGCGCTGGTCGTCGGAGTTCCCGATGAAAAATGGGGACAGTCGGTGACAGGTATCGTCAAACTGGCGAACGGTGCGACCTTTGATGAGGACGATATTCGCGCCCATGTTCGTGCCCATCTGGCCGGATACAAGACGCCCAAGCGGATTCTGGAGAGCGGCGTGCCTCTGAGAGCGCCGAATGGCAAGGCCGACTACAAGGGCGTCACCAATTTTGCCAGAACGGCTCTCGACATCGCATGATTTGCATTCGGGCAGGCGTGCGTCGTCGCGTGCCTGCCCGCACACACGAACGGCAGGCGCGATAGTCCTGTATTCCGCGGCACGCGGTACGAACCTGAATGACTGAGCGGTAGAACATGGCAGGCCGGGTAGAAGGAAAAATCGCACTGGTAACCGGTGGTGCCAATGGCATGGGGCGCTCCCATGCCATGCTGCTGGCGCGTGAAGGTGCGACGTTGATCGTTACGGACCGCGATGAAGAGGCCGGGCAGGCGGTCATCGACGAGATAAACAGGCAAGGGGGACAGGCGCGCTTTATTGTCCACGACGTCGCAAGTGCAGAAGATTGGGGACGGATTTCAGAACAGACCCTTTCGACTTTTGGGCACTTGGATATTCTTGTGAACAATGCGGGCATCCTCCTGTTTTCGGCCGTTCAGGATACCGGCGATGAAGATTTTGCCCGAACACTCGATGTAAATGTGAAGGGCGTCTTCTACGGCACGAAATATATGTTGCCGGCGTTGAAGGCCTCGGGCAAGGCGTCGATTGTCAACGTTTCATCTATCTACGGACTCATTGGCGCGCCCATGGTCGCCGCCTATCAGGCGTCGAAGGGAGCTGTTCGCTTGCTGACCAAATCGACAGCGGTCGACTACGCGCAGTTCAGGATTCGCGTCAACTCTATTCATCCGGGCGTCATCCGGACGAACATGACGAAAGACCTTCTGGCCAGTGCAGACATGGAGAACAGATTGCTCAGCACGACGCTGCTCGGACGGGCCGCGGAACCTGAGGAAGTCTCTTATGCGGTCCTTTTCCTGGCATCCGACGAAGCGTCCTACATTACCGGCGCTGAAATCGTCGTCGACGGCGGCTACACGACGCTTTGACCCGCATTTTCCGCGGCGTCATTTCTTCTTGCCGAACGATGCGATCCGTTCACGGGCATCCTTGCCGGCGCCGGGGCTGTGGGCAAGTTCGTAGGCAAGGCCGGCTTCCATGTCCATGCCGTCAGTCGCCGTCAGCAGCGATTTGATGGCGCTGTTGCTGTAGCTTGAATTGGCCGCGATGCGGCCCGCCATCTCCTCGACGGTGCGATCGAGTTCGCTGTCATCGACGCATATATCTACAAGGCCCATCCGCTCGGCCTCTTCAGCCGAATAGATGTGCGACGTGAACATCATTTCCTTGGCCTTGGAGAGCCCGACGCGGCGCGGCAGCCTTTGCGTCATGCCCCAAAGCGGGGTGAGTCCCCACTTGCTGTGCGTGTCTGCGAGCTTTGCCGAGCGCGACGCAATGAGAACATCGGCGGCGAGGGCAAGCTCAAGCCCACCTGTGTAACAATGCCCCGTGATGCGGGCGATGACCGGTATCGGCAGTTCGGCGAGGGCTTGGATAGTCTTGGCCTGGAAATGGCGTTCAGGCGGATGCTCTCCATTCTGAATGTCCTTAAGATCGTGGCCGGCCGAAAATGCTTTTCCCGCGCCGGTGATGATCACGCAGCCAACCTTGTGTACCTCGTCGCGCAGAGCCGCAACATGATCGCGGAGCTGCTCAAACATGGGCACGTTCAACGCATTGAGAACGTCCGGCCGATTGAGCGTCAGGGTAGAGATGTTTGCGGTGTCGTGGCGGACAACGAGTTTGGACATGATGTGGACGTTTCCCTCTCTCCGTGCCGCCCGCAGCATCACAGACAGGATGGCGACGGGACGTGCAGCGCAGGTAATTATTGGCGCGGCGGCCATCTTTGACAGTTCAAATCCATGATTATAGATTTGAGCCCGAAAAGCAAAGAGGCAATCGGCGAGTCGGCTGAATCTCGCTAGCCGGCAATCGCGGCTAGCAGACCGGCTGTTCTTCTGCTTCATCCGGGCTATCGCATGAAGCGGGAAAACCCGCTGCCTTACTGTCGTGCCAAAGACACGCAAGAACAACAAACGCATCGTGCGCAGGGAGAGAGAGACAATGACGGCGACTACGAAGAACAACGGGAGCGTTGAGGACGTTGATGTGCTCATCGTCGGCGCTGGATTTAGCGGTATCTATCAGCTCCATGTCCTGCGCGAAGCCGGGTTTTCCGTCGCCCTGTACGATGCAGCGCCTGACATGGGGGGGATATGGTACTGGAACTGCTATCCGGGTGCCCGTGTCGACTCCCATGTGCCGATCTATGAATATTCGATCGAGAAGGTCTGGCGCGACTGGTATTGGACAGAACGCTTTCCTGCATGGGACGAACTGAGACGCTATTTCCACCATGTGGACAAGGTGCTGGATCTGAGCCGCAGCATTCGCTTCAACAAGCGCGTTGTAGAGGCGGATTTCGACGAAGCTGCCGGACGCTGGAACGTGCGTACGGCCGATGGTGGCATGGCCCGTGCGCAATATTTCATTCTCTGCACGGGCTTTGCGGCGAAACCCTTCATCCCGGACTACAAGGGACTCGAGACTTTCGAGGGCGCTTGTCATCACACCGCACTTTGGCCGCAGGACGGGTTGAGCTTCAAGGGCAAGCGCGTGGGTGTCGTCGGCACAGGCGCGAGCGGCGTACAGGTTGTCCAGGAGGCGTCCAAGGACGCGGCCCATCTGACCGTCTTTCAGCGCACCCCCATTCTTGCACTGCCCATGCAGCAGCGAAAACTCGACAGGGCGACGCAGGATAGGATGAAGGATGAATATCCGGCAATCTATCGAAAGAGGCGCGAGACTTTCGGCGGCTTCGACATTTCGCGCAGGGAAGAATCCGCCCTCGATGTTTCGCCCGAGGAGCGAAATGCCCATTATGAGGAAATGTGGCAGAAGGGCGGGTTCCACTTCTGGATAGGCACGTTTGCCGACATCTTGCTTGATGAGCGGGCAAACCGCACGGCCTATGATTTCTGGCGCGACAAGGTACGGCAAAGGATCAAGGATCCTGTCCTCGCGGAAAAGCTGGCACCCACGGAACCGCCCCATCCGTTTGGGGTCAAGCGTCCTTCGCTCGAACAATGGTACTTCGACGTTTTCAACCAGCCCAATGTGGGGCTGGTGGATACACGCGAGGACCCTATCGAGGAAATTCTTCACAATGGGCTGCGCACCGCGAGCGGCATCCACGAACTTGATATTCTTGTGCTGGCGACGGGCTTTGACGCCGTCACAGGCGGGCTGATGCAGATCGACATTCACGGTACGCAAGGGCAAACCCTCAAGCAGAAATGGACAAGCGGAGCACGGACCTACCTGGGTATGGCCACGTCAGGTTTCCCCAACATGCTGTTCCTTTATGGGCCGCAAAGTCCCTCCGGCTTCTGCAATGGGCCCACCTGCGCGGAGCTGCAAGGCGACTGGGTGAAGGATTTCCTCGTCCATCTCCGTGGCAGCGGCAAAACACGTCTGGAAGCCATCGACAAGGCGGAAGCGGAATGGACGGCGCTCATCGACGATATTGCCTCCATGACGCTCTTTCCCAAGGCGGATTCCTGGTACATGGGCGCCAACATTCCGGGTAAGCCACGGCAATTGCTCAATTTTCCGAGTGTTCCGATCTATATGGAGCGGTGCTACGAAGCCGCCAAGAACGGCTTCGCCGGGTTTGACCTCCGGTGAGGTGCATCGCACCCGTTCCGCTTCGCCTGACACTGTTCTTTATCAGGTGAATGATGCAGCGTAATTCACGTGTTATTGACAGGTAACTATAATTCCTTATCATGTTTTCTGCGCGGCTGGCGGTGTGGATCATGGGAGGATTCCAATGAATGAGATGCTTGTACGCGACACAAAGGCGCTGCGTGTCGAAGATATCCCGCTGGAGCAGATCGATGTAAGCAAGCCGCGCTTGTTTCAGGACGACACGATCGGTGAATATTTCGCGCGTCTGCGGCGGGAGGATCCAGTTCACCTTTGCCGGGAGAGCCCTTATGGCCCCTACTGGTCGGTGACAAAATTCAACGACATCATGCGTGTCGATGTGGACCACACGACATTTTCCTCAGAGGCGAAACTCGGCGGTATCGCCATCCAGGACATGCACAGTTCGCAGGGCGCGCTAGATCTCGAAATGTTCATCGCAATGGACCCGCCCAAGCATGATGCTCAGCGGTTGGCGGTGAGCCCGGTCGTGGCACCGTCCAACCTCGTCAATCTCGAGCCGATTATCCGCGAGAGGGCAGGCAAAATTCTCGACTCGCTCCCCGTTGGGGAAGAGATCGACTGGGTTGATCTCGTGTCGATTGAGTTGACGACCATGACTCTCGCCACCCTGTTTGATTTCCCGTGGGAAGAGCGGCGCAAGTTGACCCGCTGGTCCGATGTCGCCGTGGCGACACCCGAAACCGGTATCGTTTCATCCTTTGAGCAGCGGCGGGAAGAGCTGATCGAATGCGGCATGTACTTCAAGCAACTGTGGGACGAACGCGTCAACCAGCCGCCAAAGCACGACCTGATCTCCATGATGGTTCACTCGCCGACCACGCGCGATATGCCGTTTCTCGAGTTCCTGGGCAATCTGATGCTGCTGATCGTCGGCGGCAATGATACGACGCGGAACTCGATCAGCGGCGGCGTTCTGGCTCTAAACCAGAACCCTGGCGAATACCGCAAGCTGATGGACAATCAAAACCTGGTTCCGAACATGGTCTCGGAGATCATCCGCTGGCAGACACCGCTGACACATATGCGCCGTACTGCGCTTGCCGATGCGGAAATAGGCGGCAAGGCCATCAAAAAGGGTGACAAGGTCGTGATGTGGTACCTTTCGGGTAATCGCGACGAAGAGGTAATCGAGCGGGCAGACGAGTTCATCATCGACCGCCCGAAAGCCCGTCATCATCTTTCCTTCGGCTTCGGCATCCATCGTTGTATGGGTAATCGTGTCGCGGAACTGCAGCTTCGGATCATCTGGGAGGAAATTCTGAAGCGATTCAAAATGGTAGAGGTTGTTGGCGAGCCGCAGCGGACTTACTCGAACTTGATTCGCGGTTTCACGCATCTGCCAGTAAAGCTCCACCCGAATTAAGGGCAGTTTGACCTGCGCAAAAGGCGACGCAATGGGGGCCGGTTTACCGGCCCTCGTGGCGCTTTCGACCTGCGGACCTGGATTGGGACAGATAATAAGGGAGTGACTGCATATGCCGGACGTTGTGTTCGTTGAGGCTGATGGCAATGAATTCAGGGTCGAAGTTGCCTCGGGAACCACGGCGCGCGACGCCGCGGTGAATAGTTCCGTTCCGGGTATCGATGGTGATTGCGGCGGTGTGTGCGCCTGTGCGACATGCCATGTTCACGTAGATCCGAAATGGATCGACATCGTCGGGACGGCTGCGCCCGGGTCGGTGGAAGCCGGGCTCATCCAGTTCGCCGAAGGCAATACCGATGCGAGCCGGCTTGCTTGCCAGGTGACTATTACGCCGGAACTCAACGGTCTGGTATTGCATATTCCAAAGGGTCAACACTAGAACGGTTCACTGATTGACTGAATCGTTTGGGATTCCCGAGGGGGCGATTTTGTGATTCGAGATGCTGGCTGGAGAGGAGGCCAGCATCGAATGACAGCACCTCTTTCCAATGATCTTCGCGAGCGTGTGGTGGGAGCAATCGAGGCGGGTGAGAGCTGCCGTTCGGCGGCGGCGCGGTTCGGGGTTGCCGTTTCTTCGGCGGTGAAGTGGGCCCAGCGCTACCGGGCAACTGGCTCTGTCGCGCCAGCCAGGATGGACGGACATCGCAAGCGGGTTCTGGAGCCGCATCGCGACTTCATCGTGGAGCGGATCAACCAAACGCCGCATCTGACGCTGCATGGGCTGAAGGACGAGTTGTCGGCGCGCGGTGTGAAGGTATCGCACAATGCGGTGTGGCTGTTCCTGCGCCGCGAGGGGCGTCGGTTCAAAAAAACGCTGTTCGCCCTTGAGCAGGCCCGCGCCGATATCGCGCGTCGGCGGCAGCGTTGGCGCGGCTGGTAGCCGAACCTCGATCCGCGTGCACTGGTCTTCATCGACGAGACTTGGATCAAGACCAACATGGCGCCGCTCAGGGGCTGGGGACGGAAGGGGAAGCGCCTGCGAGGGCTTGCCCCGCACGGCCACTGGCGCACGCTGACCTTCCTCGGCGCGCTCCGCTGTGACCGGCTCGCCGCGCCCTGCGTCTTCGACGGGCCGATCGACGGCGAGTGTTTTCGTGCTAATGTCGAGCAGCAGCTCGTAGCAATCCTGAACCCCGGCGACATCGTCATCATGGACAATCTCGGCTCCCACAAGTCGGCCGCCGTGCGGCAGATGATCCAGGCAGCAGGCGCAAGGTTGTGGTTCCTGCCGCCTTACTCTCCCGATCTCAACCCCATCGATGACACCTGCCGCCACATCGGCCACCTCGTCCAGACCATCCAACCCGACGAATGCCAAAACTACTTCGCCAACGCCGGATACGCTTCCGTCAAAACGTGAAAGACTCTAGCGCGCAAGAACCGGTGAGACCGTCATCAGACGAAGCTGGTGACCTGGCAAAGGACTGCTCCGCGTCGGGTTCTAAGGCTAGGGACGCTAGCGTCGAGGGGATGATACCTGACCGTGGTCGAATTGGCGTAAGTGCGACATCGCCCTCGAAAAAAGCGAGGAAAACGTAGACCTTTTTTCTGTCGCACCATGCGCCAAGGCATTGTTTTTCCGAGGAAATGATACTTCGCCCCTGGGCACCACTCTCCCTTCATCGCTGAAACATCCGGGGATAACCGTCTCCGGTTGTCATCGTAATGTCACGAAACCGCCACGCGTTCGCACGGTCCGGAATTAGGGTGCGCGTTTCCGGGCCCGATTTCCCGGCCGGGCGGTCCCCATCGGCGCTTCGTCTGGAGATATCCCCGGCTCCGCCGAGAGGATATCCCCGGTGCTGAAGGAGGGGCGCGGACGACCCGAGCGGCAGCATCACCTCCCAGACCGCCAGAGGCTTCACCGGCCACGGGATGATCGACGATGTCGTTCGCCGCTCGAATGGCTCCGCCGGAACCTTTCGTCCGCCTGCGCGATCGGGCCAGCAGCTGTCGGATCAATTAGGTATTGTGTCCCCGGAATTCCCCCGAAATTGCCGGAATTCGCCGAACAGCAAGGCGCCTTGCAGCGCCGGGCCGAGATAGTTGAGGTCGTGACGTATCGACTCGACTAGTATTCCCCGAAATCGGCCTTGTTATCGGGGGAGAATCAATGGGCCAGGACTCGGATACATCATCCGATAAGACAAACTGGACGCTTTGGGCCGTAGGCATTGGCTCTGGGGTTTGGTTGCTCGTCGCGGCGATCTTGTTCGCTATTGCCGAGCCATGCGCCAAATCCGCTACGGGATTTTGGGCGGCACGGGTCGCATGTTTGCCTCCAAACGAAATGGGTGACTTTCTGGCGGGGGTGTTCGCACCGCTAGCTTTTCTCTGGCTTATCGCCGCAGTGTTCCTTCAAAAGAGCGAGTTGGCAGCGCAGCGGCAAGAACTACGAGAAAGCCGTGAGGTTGCGGCCCAGCATGTTGTTGAAGCGAGGCGGAACGCTCAATTTATTGGAGAGCAGACGAATATTCTGACGGCTCAACGAAATCAAGCTGAGCGAGATATCGCAGACCGCGAAGTTGATGAATACACGCATCTAATCGCAACTCTGTTTTCCAAAAATCAAAATCAGACTTTCGCATATTACGAAGGGAAGTCCCGCTATCACTTTATGCCGGTGGTCCACGTAAACGACTGCGGTGATTTCGAATACATTTCGAAATGTATTGATAGCTTCTGCGATAAGCTGAGCAGGTTCACAGACAAAGCAGAGCGTGAAAGGAAATCCGGTCGCACTGATTTGACGATAAAAAAATTTCACGAAGATGACCTCGACAGCATTGCGTTGGCGATTTTTCGGGTTTCATCGCTTGTGCAAAATGCAAGTGCCTCTAAGATTTTGGAGGTGGCCGGGCTGCACCTGAATTGGATGGCTGATGCAATCAAAGTCTATAAGAATATGTAGAAGTCTTTTTTGGGTAATTCGGGGGACACAATACCCCGAATTCCGGGGACACCGAATTCCGGGGACACCGAATTCCGGGGACACAATATCCAATTGATCTAATGGCTACTGGCGACATTGGCGAAGTCAGCGACGGCAGGTGACCTGAGCCTCTGAACTCCCTCCAGATTTGAGTAGAGTCCGTCAGCGGAAGGAGACGGACGGCTCTGGCGATTTGCGTGGCGCCGCAGTTCAAAGACGCTCACCACGCAACGCAGACTTCCCTCACTGAACATCTGCGCCCACCAAATCGCATGAAATTGTTGGTATGCGTGCTGGCCTGAAAATCTTGTCTCCCCGAAAATCTGAATCCCGCCAAACAGATAGCCCCCGCCATCCGTCTGCCCCTGGGCACCATTCTCCCTCCATCGCGCAGAAAAACTTTATCCCCGCCATACGCGCCGGGCGCCAAGCTGCCGTGGAAACTTCATTCCACAAAGGGAGATGGATATGACGGCATTTTTTCAGGCGGCAGCCGCGGATGAAAGTTCGGCGCCGGTGGCTTGGCCGGGCGGCACGGGCACGTTCTGGACCTGGGGTGAATTCGACGGTGCGAGTGTGGCGCTGGAGGCGAGCCCCGACGGCGAAAACTGGTTCACCGTCGGAGCCTCGCTTGTTTTTGGCGAGAAGGGCGTGGGCGCCTTCGCGCTCGGCCCCTGCAAGTTGCGCGCGACGATTGCCGGCGCGGGCGCGGCGACGAGCGTCAGCGCTAGGTTGTGATCTTCAGCGGCGCCCGGCGAAGGGATGCGTGCTCGACAATCCGCCATCGACGGCGATGGCCTGTCCGTTGACATAGGACGCATCGTCGCTGGCGAGGAAGAGCGCGGCCTGTGCAATTTCGGGCGGCAGGCCGTAGCGCTTCAGCGGGTTGAGCTGGCCGATCTTGTCGTCCGACCCGCGCGCGCGGGCACCGTCGAAGATCGGCTTCGTCATTCCCGTTTCGATGAGGCCGGGACAGATCGCGTTGACGCGCACGCCGGTGCCGTAGAACTCGTTGGCGGTGGTCTGGACGAGACTGATGACGCCGGCCTTGCTGGCGCTGTAGGGCGTGCCGCCGGCATTGGCGCGCAGTCCCGCAACGGAGGCCGTGCAGATGATCGAGCCCTTGCCCTGCGCGATCATGTGGCGGCTCGCATGTTTGATGGCGAGGAAGGGGCCGATCAGGTTGATGGCAAGGATTTCCTTCCAATAATCCACCGTCTGCTCGTGCAGCGGCACGAGCCCGCCGCTGATGCCGGCATTGGCATAGACGACATCGAGGCCGCCGAACTCGGAGAGGCAATGATCGACGAAGCCTTTCACGGCGGTCTCGTCGCTGACATCCGCGGCGACGGACGAGACCGCGCCGCCTTCCTTGCGGATCATCTCCGCCGTTTCGTCGACCGCGGCTTCCACCCGGTCGACGGCAACGACCTGCGCGCCTTCATGCGCAAAAAGAAGGGCGCTGGCGCGGCCGATGCCGCTGCCAGCGCCCGTCACGATGGCTCGTTTCCCGGACAGTCTTCCCATGATCTTTTCCCTCGTGAATCGCATTTCGATGATGCGACTTTAGGGGCAGGGAGCTGCCTGGAACAGACGAAAGAGGATCAGAAATCCTTGCCTGCCGACACAGCCCACTGCGTCTTGCCCTGGTCGTTCTCGATCGTGCCGGAACTGCCAACCGCCGGGGCTTCCGTAACCGGATCGGTGCAATTTTCCGGCGCATCGCCGACCTTGGTGCAGATCTTGTTGTCGGTGACGTGCCAAGAGCCCTGGGCTTCCGAGCCGTCGGCGCCCTTCACCACGATGCTGGATGCGTCGGGGTAGTAGATCTTGGCCTGCGATCCGTCCGCAAAGGTGAGCGTCACGGTGTTGCCGACAAGACCGGCGCCGACATTGGCAAGTGCCGCACCGGCCAAGGCAAAGGTCGAAACGGCGATCGCGAGTATGATTTTTTTCATGGATACCCTCCCAATTATATCCGGGGTCCGGAGCAGGGGTTGTTCCCTGGCCCGTTAACCACGAACTCTACAGACCCGCACGGGCGGCGCAAGGGTGCGCGGACGGTGCGCAGGGGCGGGATCGGATCGGGTGAGCGGCGGAAGCCCGGCCAGCCTGCGGACGCATGACGCCGAATTTTTTCCGGCCCGGCCGGCCCGGGGTTGAGGACGGGTTCATGGCGTTAACCGTATCCGCCACAATTCACAAGAATGTGTGCTTGCGTGTTTCGATCCCACCGGAGAGAGTGTGCAGACTTGGTACTGTCCTTCGGGAGGGGGCTTGGCATCTGTCGTGCAGGTGTCGCTCGGGTGGATGGAGCGCGCGGAAAGGCGTGAAGCGAAAGTGATCTCGAAGAACAGAAGTCTGAAAGGGTTGTTGGGGGCATGAAGGCTATCATATTGAGTGCCGGGCAAGGGCGCCGTCTTTTGCCCTATACGGAAAGCCGTCCGAAATGCCTGGTTCCGGTCGAAGGGCGTCCGATCGTCGAATGGCAGCTCCGGTGCCTGAGGGAGCGGGGGGTGAGCGAAGCGGTTATCGTGACCGGCTTCCAGACGCAAGCTGTGGAAGCGTTTACCGCGCAACTGGATTTGCCCGGCCTGACCGTCCGCACATTGTTCAATCCGTTTTTTGCAGTCGCCGACAATCTTGCGAGCCTCTACATGGCGCGGGACGAACTGCGCGACGGCGGCATCATTCTGAACGGCGATACGCTGTTCGAGCCCGCCGTGCTGGAGCGGTTGCTGCAGGAAGCGTCGGCTCCCGTGACGGTTACAATCGACCGGAAATCCTTCTACGACGACGACGACATGAAGGTCCGTCTCGACGGAAACCGTCTGGCCGAGATCGGCAAGACGTTACCGGCGGCGAATGTCGACGGGGAGTCGATCGGCATGATCCATCTCGACAGCATCGGTGCCGCCGCACTCAACGCGACCGTCCGCGAAGTTCTTCGGCAGCCCGACGGTCTCCGGCGCTGGTATCTGTCGGCCGTCGATCTCCTCGCACAGCGTCAGCCCGGTATTGTCGAAGCGGTCTCCATCGAAGGATTCCGCTGGGGCGAGATCGATTGCCCGTCGGACCTCCAGAGGGCGGAGGCATTGACCCGCGACCTCCGCCGGATTCTTTTTGCGGTAAACGAGGCGTCCGCCGGCATAACGGCGGCCTGACATCATTGCGGGCAGACGGCGCGGGGTGGCGTTACTTCCGGCCTGCCGGCCCCCCCGCCAGCCCCGAAGTCAAAATCCTCTCGACCTGATCGAGGTCGGCAAGGCGATCGACATCGATGGCCGCTTCGGCAAAGGGCAATCTGACGACACCGAGCGTCGCCCCCGTCTGCCGGCCGAGGCGCCGCAGCGCGGCCTCAAGGCTGAGGCGGCCGGCCGCGAAACGCAGCACTTCGACAGGTCCAAGGGCGGACATCAGGCGAAGCGGCCGCTTGCGGTTGCGCTCGACCGTTCGCCAGAAGGCAACGATCCCTGCCGATTTCGCCGTACGCAACAGGAAAAGGTTGGCGCCGCTGAACCGGACGTCGCTGAAGCGCAAATAGGTTCGCTTGCTCTCGGGATAGGCAGCGCTCAGAACGCCTTCCTCGACAATGCCGGCCACGGCATCGGTATCCGTCCCGGCTTCATCAAAGAGATACTCGATCATTTCCCGCGTGAGCAGCGGATGGTCGGCGGTGGTGACGAGGAGTGGCCACGCGTCTCCGACTTCGTCGAGGGCGGCAAGGACGCTTCGGCTCGGCGAATTCGCCGCTTCGATGATCTGCACCTCGCGCGCCGCCACACGCCGCGCAATACCGGGGAGGGCCAGAAGGAGCTCCGGCCGCTCGATTGCCACCAGGATGCGCGAGAAACGTCCGCTATCCGCAAGGGTGCCGATGACGCGCGCGATCATCGGCACGCCGCAGACCGGAATGAGCGCCTTGTGCGACACATTGCGCGCGGCGCAGAGCGGGTCGTTCTCTCCCCGGCTGCCCGCGAGGATCAGGGCCGTCCCCGCCGCATTCATCCAAGCGTCTTTCCGTAGATCCGGTAGGTTTTGTAGGCGTGCGCCCCCAGCCGTTCCAGAATGCGGCGCATCGGCAGATTGTCCTCCAGTATCCAGGACAGCTCGAACCAGCGGAAGCCGAGTTCGATCGCGCCCGGCCATATGGCGCCGACCAGTTGCAGGGGAAGGGCACTGCCGATCACCGTTCCCGCCAGATGCCGGCGCACACCCATCAACGGCACACGGGCGCTCCCGACCCCCTTGACCTTCAGGCGCCACAAGAGCTTTGCCCAGCCGAACGGAAGGAGCCTGCCGTCGAGGTCGCGGATCGCCTCGTTGACATTGGGCAGGGCCACGATGAAAGCGACCGCCTCTCCGTCCACTTCCGCGAACCAGACGAGGCGCTCATCGAGCAGAACGCGCATCCGCTTGGCCATTTCGTCGGTCTCGGATTCGGTCAGCGGCACGAAGCCCCAATTGCCGCTCCATGCGTCGTTATAGATGTCGACGATGGTGCGGATTTCGTTGTCGTAGTTCGAAAAGTCGAGGCGCCGCATCTTCACGGATGCGGCGGCGGGGCGAAACAACATGCCGCGTGCCGAGCGGGAGAGGGGGACCGTTGTGTCCATCAGATAAGCGTAGACGTCCTTTTCCTTCCCGTATCCCAGTTCCTCAAGCCGCGCTCCCGCATAAGCGGGATCGTGCCCCATCAACAACATGGGAGGCGCGTCGAAGCCGTCGACCAGAAGCCCCATCTCCTCGTTGATCGAAAGCGAGAAGGGGCCCTGAACATGCTCCACGCCGCGCTCCCGCAGAAAACGCTCCGCGGTTTGAAGCAGCGCGGCAAAGACCTCCGGATCGTCGATGGCGCTCAGGCAGCCGAAATGTCCCACAGGCGCCATGCCGGGCGTGCCGGCCAGGGGGTCGATCTGCGCGCTGATGCGGCCAACGTCGCGCCCGTCCCGGGTTGCAATCCAGAAGCGAACCTCCGCGCGACGCAGAAATTCATTGTCGCTTGGCGAGAAGGCTTGTTTGCGTTCCATCCGAAGCGGCGGCACCCAGAAGGCATCATTCTTGTGAACGGCGAACGGCACTTCGATGAAGCGTTTGAGCGATGCCTTGCCGGTTACGGGGACGATGCCGACCGTCATTTTCGCGCTTGTCCGCGAAACACCGGGAGTTCGGTCTCGGCGACCTGTTCGACTTCGCTTTCATAAGCGGCCGGCGGCCGGTCGAGCGGCTGCGAACCGGTGAAATCCGCAACCCACGGATAGGTTGCCGCCTTTGCGCGGTCATAGCCGAGATTGAACACGGTGGCGCTGCGGGGCGTTTCGCGAACGGAATCGTAGCGTGTGCGGAACAGGCGGTCCGGGCCGAAGCTCACGATGCCGTAATTGCCGTTCTCATTGTGAAAATGATGCAGGAGATGCAGACGCTTCAGGCGCTTCAGGAACTCGGTGCGCGGTTTGTAGTTGAGGTGCTGGATGCAGTGGCAGAACTCGTAGACGCAGGTTGTGACCAACCCCGCCGACAAAGCAGCGGCCGCTCCGGCAATGCCGCCGATCAACCATCCGACGGGCAGGGTCACGACCGCGATCGTGGGCAGCGTCGTCCACAAGGCGCCGAACAGGACTTCCAGACGATGAGGGTCCTGATGGTGATCGAAATGAATCCGCTTCCAGGTCGCCGCGGTCCATCGGGACTTGTAGAGCATCCGGCTATGAAGAATGTAGCGGTGGATCAGATACCACGCGACAGGATAGACGAGGAACGCCGCCGCCGCGCCGAGGACGGGTGACAGCCAGCCGCCGGCCGCATAGACCGCCACGGCGCCACTGAGCAGCGCCAGGACGACATAGGCCTGGATCGCGTAATAGGTAGAAAAAGCCACGACGAGATCTCTCAGCGACATCTTGCCGAGATCGTAACTGCGGCCGGTCCAGATCAATTGCAAAATCGGCCTTCCTCCCGGTTGCCCTTTTGGTGGTCTTGCCCGGCGGCAAAGCCGGAGCCGGACGCAAACTGTACGTCAGCATTATCGCCGCTCAGTATGCCGTTTGTCGAAGGGATATCTCCAAGGAAAATCTTTCCCTGAGCGGCAAAACCGGCCCAAATCATATCGCCGTGACCGTTCATCCCTCGCTGTGGATGAGCACGCTCAAACCCAGAAGCAGGAATATTGCCGTCGGCCCCAATCCCGCGAGGATGGGCGGGAGCGCGTCTGCCTGCCCCAGCGAGCGGAAAATTCCGTTCACCAGCAAAAAACCAAACCCGAGCGCCAGCGCGGCGAGGGCGGTCGTTCCCTGGGCCGGATGACGGGAGGTTCCGAAGGCCAGCGGCGCGGCGGCAAGCACCATGATCAGCGGCACCAGCGGAGCCGCAATCGCCTGATAAAAACTCGTCAGATAGAAGGAAGGACTGTTCGCGCCCGACCAGACCTCCGCGTCGAGGCCGCCGGGTTGGACCAGTCTGGCGCGCGCTGTCGGAACGGCGGCGGCAAGAACCTCGGCCGGCCGGGGGCCGCCTGGCATTTCCAGCGTGTCGAAAATTTCCGGCCGCGGTTCGGGTTCGCCGGCAGCTGTGCGAACGACCGTATCGAGACGCCACGAACCTTCGAGATGAACGGCCTGCTCTGCTGTCGTGCGCTCGACGAGACGTCCGTCTTCGTCCAATCGGTAAAGCGAAACTTTCTGGAGTTGTCTCCCGTCTTCCGAGACGCTGTCGAACGACAGGACATTCGGTCCGGAGCTTACCCAGAAATTTCCTTGCGCCATTCCTTCGCCGGTCGTTTCGGCCTCCTCGTCGGGCGTCACGAGCCAGCCGTGAACGGCCACTTCGGTGTTGGGCGTCACCAGAAAAAGCAGGACGAAGTAGACAAGGCCAATGAAAAGGGCGACCGGCGTCAGCGCGGCGACGATCCGATAGAGCGTTATGCCCGCCGCGCGCATGCCGATGATCTCGTTATGTCCGGCCAATCCGGCAAACGCGGCCATCGTACCGATCAGTGTTGCCGCGGGAATGGCACTCGCCGCAATCGACGGCATTATCAGGAGAGCGTAACGCACAAGGTCGAGGACGCTTTCGTTGCGCGCCAGGACCGTGTTTGCGTTGTCGAGAAGGTCGAGCAATTCGGCCAGCGCTATCAAGGCGACCAGCGCCGACAGGATCGCCGTGAGAAACACGCGGGAGAGATAGCGCGAGAGTGTCATGCGCGCGTCTCTCGACGATGGCGGAACATTTCGACCCGCTTGACGATCGCTCCGTCGATTATCGCGAAAACCGCATTGAAGGGGCTTCCGTCCAGACTGCTATTGGCGCGGTTGAATATCCACATACAAAAGATTGCGAACAACGCAAACGGCGCCCAGATGGCCGAACTGGCTGGAATCTCGCCGCTATCGACGAGACTTTCCCCGAGTTGTATCAGATGATGGAAGAGCACCAGAATGATGCCGCCCACGACAATGCCCGCCCCCCGGTTTGAGCGTTTGGCCGCAATGCCCATCGAAACGGCAAGCAGCGGGAGAAGAGGCAGCGAGAGTGCCCGCGCCAACCGCGCATGAAACTCCGCGATCAGCTTCGTTCGAGGAATTTCCGACGTTGTTTCGGCAGTGGCCTGCCACAGCTCCGTAAGCGTGAGCTCGCGGCTGTCCTCTCCGCGAGAGCGAAAAGGTGCATCGTCGACGTCGAAGTCGTGGCCGAAAATGAATTCGGAAAACGTCACCGAGCTCTTCTCGTCGCTCTTCCCGATGGTCGACCGCACGCCGTCGACGAGGAGGAGTTGAAGGCGTCTGTGGTCGTCGTCGACGCGAAGCACGCCGCGATCTGCCGTTGTGACGACTTCCACGTCGTCGCGCCTCTCGCGGATGAAGACGCCCTTGAGCCGCCGGCCGCTCGAGTCGACTTCCCTAGCATAGAGCGTAAGACCGCCACCGAGGGTTGCGAATACCCGTTCGTTCAACGTCACGTTCCATCCGGCGTTCGTCGCGAAATGAATGACCTCCCGGTAGACGTAGCGGCTGTAGGGCTGAATGAAACCGAACAATGCGGCGCTGACGATCGAAAACAGGACCCCGATTGCGATGAGTGGCCTGGTGATCTGGTACAGCGACAGCCCCGCACCGCTGAGAATGACAAGCTCGTTGCCTGCGTCGAACCTGGCGATCACGATGAACAGGCTGACGAAAAAGGCCGCGGGCAGCGCGAGACCGAGATAATGCGGAGCCAGATAGACGGCGAGCGAGAAGACGACTTCCAGCGGTCCGCTATGGCTCGAAACGATCTCCAGCAGCCGGAGCGTGCGCTCCAGCAGCAAGGCAGCCAGCGTCACCGCAAGAGTGCGAACAAGCGGCTTTGCCGTCTCCCGAAGAAGATAGGATCTGATTAGCCTTGCCTTTCCTCGCCGGCCGGATTTCATGTGCCGCTCGACGAGGGGGATTTGACGCAGGCATTCCATCGTTCGCGCAACTCAAGCGTGAGGGCGTGACGCGCCTCGTCGTCCAGCTTGACGGCGCGGTCGAGCGCCGGCGGTCCCGGCCAGCCGGCATCGGGAAATGTCAGGCCACCGAAGGTCCTGTCGGCCTCGTATCGCGGGATAACGTGAAAGTGAACCGCCGGATCGACCATCATCAGCATGAGATAATTGATCTTCTCGTAGCCGGAAAAATCGGAAAGGACGTTCTCCAGGTGCCCGATCAACGGGTTCAGGCCGGCCAGCGCCTCGGCGCTCACGGCCCCGAAAGCCTCAACCGGCTCGCGGCAGAGCAGAACGACAGCGCCCAGCGTTACCTGTTGCGGCCGCAGAAGCACAAGCCATGACGGCGTTTCCGCAATGAGGGTGTCCGGATATCCGAACTTGTCGGCTGTCGATTGCATGGCTTCAGCGTCTGACATCACTTTGATTTCCCGATACCTTGTATCGCATTCTGCCCTTACTAATATACCGGTCAGCGTTTTCAGGAGTTCACATTCATCCATGAGCCGTTCCAGAATGGTGCCGATAAAACAGCGTGCGGGTATTGCGGCATTTTTGACGGTGGCGGCCTGCGCTGCGGTGTTTCTATCTTTCCCTGCTCATGCAAAGAGCGCGCGCGAGCCACTGGGGCTATGCGCGGGCGCGGATGGCGAAATACGGCTGGATATAAGGGTTTCCGGCGTTCGCAGCCCCGATGGCGAGGTAGCCATTGTGCTTTATGGCGGTCGCGCGGAGGATTTTCTTGCAAAAGGCGCCTGGGTCAATCGCGTCCGCGTTCCCGCCAGGAAGGGGGCGGTCGAGGCTTGTTTGCTGGTTCCGCAACCGGGCCAGTATGCGATTGCGCTCTATCACGACGAAGACGCTAACGGAAAATTGAACAAGACCTGGATAGGCATTCCCGACGAGGGCTTCGGTTTCTCGAACGATGCCCCGGCGCCGCTTCGCGCCCCCCGTTTCGATGATGCCGTCTTCACGGTCGGCGTCGACGACAACGGCAACCCGCTGGAGATCACGCTGCGGTATTGAGCCCGTCCAGCGTCAGCACAAACCGTCCCTCACCGCGAAAACGCTTCGTCGCCGGATCGAGCCCGCGAACGGTCACCTGAAGCCGCCATTGACCCGTCGGCAAGCGTGCGACGTCGATGAGATGCCACCGCGCGCTCTCGTGCCGGGCGTCGAGGGCCGATGCCGATGACGGGGCAAGGACCGGGATCGGTGTGCGGGGACCGGCCAATCGGTCGAATACGGCCATGTGGGTATGGCCATGAAGGACAAGTTCCGCGCCTGCTTGCATGAGAACGTCGCGCAGAAGCTTGTGATCCTTCAGCCCCTTGCGCCGCGACGATGCGCCGCGGGCAGGGGGATGATGCAGCAACACGACACGCAGAAACCCTTGTCTGCCGAGCTTTTCCAGAATGGGGCCGAGCAAGGCGAGCTGGCTTGCGCCCATGCGTCCCGCCGCGGAAAACAGGGGCGTGGAGACGGCCGTCGAAAGGCCGACAAAGGCGACGGGGCCCCGGACCCTCACAAAGGGAAACGGCATTCCTTCGGGAGAACTGCCAGGTGCCATCCCCTCGTCGCCCGTCATGTAGGCATGCCATCGGCCGGCACCGGCGCTCCACGGCGTCTCGACATATGTATCGTGGTTACCGGGGACGACGGTCACCTCGCCGGGATTTCCAAGCGCAGCGAGCCATTCGTCCGCCCGCGCAAATTCCGCCGGCAGTGCCACGTTAACGATGTCGCCGGTGAGCACGACATGCTCGGGCTCGTGTACCCGGATATCCGCGACGGTGGCTTCCAGGATTTCAGGCAGGTGGATATGCTGGCGCTTGCGCCGCCAGGACTGGAGGCCGCTCAGCCGCTTGGCTGTCAGCAGCGAGCACCCGCGCATATCGCCTGGCAAAAGAGGCAGGTGCGGGTCGGTCAAATGCGCGAATCTGAACAATCCGGTCATCTTGCGTCTGCGAGCGCCTTGTCATAATGATCAAACGTCATATCGCCCGATCCAGTAAGGAAATACCAGCCTCGTGACCAAAGATAGCACGCCACCGCCGGTGCGGCTGATCGGGGAATCTCCCGTCCTGATCTGGGGACTGAGTGGAAGGGAACGGCTGGAGCGCATGCTTCGCAGTCTCGGCGCCACCGAGCTGGCGGTCTCGCCGGCGGCGCCGGACGGCAGCGGGCGGGTGGTGCTCTTGCGGGCGGATTATGTCGTTGAGGAAAATCTCCTCCGCGAACTTCTCGAGACACCGGACTCGTTTTTGGCCGATCCGGAAACCGGCATCTTGGTCGGGGGTCACGTATCGCACGACGCCGCCGCCAAAGTCGTGTCGCTGCTGGAGCGCGATACGGATGTCGCCAGCGCAACCTCCTCGCCGGGCATCCCGCCGGTCCGGGCGATATCGGTTCCCGACTCCGCCTACAACGAAGCCCTCAGGAGTCGTTTCGTTCCTTTCGTGAAGCGCATTGCGCCCGCAACGCGCGACGACATCCAGCGCCGTCTCTTCGCTTCGTCCTACAAGGGTGTCACGGATGTCGTGACGAAACATGTCTGGCCGAGGCCTGCCTATCACGCGACCCGCGCCTGCGTCGCGATGGGGCTCTCGCCGAACATGGTGACCTCGGCGAGCGGCGTTTTCGTTCTGATTGCGCTGTGGTTGTTTGCCGATGGCATGTTCGGGCTGGGACTGGCCGCCGGCTGGGCGATGACGTTCCTCGATACCGTCGATGGCAAGCTCGCACGCGTCACCCTCACTTCGAGCCCGTTCGGCAATGTGTTCGATCACGGCATCGATCTTGTTCATCCGCCATTCTGGTACTGGGCGTGGATCGTCGGGCTGCACGCCGCGGGCATGTCTCTCTGGCAAGCCGACCTCGTCGCTGCCGTCGTCATCGGCGGCTATGTTGTCCAGCGGCTTCAGGAAGGCGCCTTTCTCCAGCTATTCGGCATGCACCTCCATGTCTGGCGACCCTTCGACAGCTTTTTCCGGCAGATCACGGCAAGGCGCAATCCCAACCTCCTGATCCTCACCTTCTTCACCTTGTTCGCACGCCCCGACATCGGCATCGTGGTCGTGGCTCTCTGGACAGCGGTGTCTTTCGTTGTTCATTCCGTCCAGCTTGCCCAGGCATTTGCTATGCGCCTTCAGGGGAAAGCCTTGAGCTCGTGGCTGGCTTCGTGAGCAAGATCGCTGTTCTCAGCAACCCGCGGAGCACGCGCAACCTGCACTCCGGTGCCGACCTGCGGTCCGCGGCTTCGTCGACCTACGTCCTGGGTTACGCGGAGCCGGACAGCCCCGACACATTGCGCGAGACGTTGCGCGATTTCGCCCGTCACGGCGTCGACGTGATCGCGATCAATGGTGGCGACGGCACCCTGCGCGAAGTCCTGTCGGCGCTGGCTTTCGTCGATCCCGACTGGCTGCCCTCCATCGCCATCATACCGGGCGGCAAGACGAACCTCATCGCCAACGATGTAGGGTCGGCATCCATGGGTGAAAGAGGATTGTGGGAGCTTGTTGCGGCGGCGCGCAAGGGCACGCTCGGCCAGCACCGCATCCGGCGCCCTGTGCTGGAAGTCGGCCGAGGCGACGAGTTCGGGAAGCCGATCCGCGGCTTCTTCTTCGGCGCGGGCGCCTTTTCCCGCGGCACGGAACTCGCCCAGGTCGAGGCGCATGCGATGGGCATGTATCATGGGCTTGCCGTCGCATGGACCATCGGCTCCATGTTCGTCCGCAGCATCCGGGGGCTTCCCTTCGGCGCATCCGGCGACGACGACATGATGACGCTCGTCGCGGACGACGGCATTCCGCAGGTTGGCCAGCGGTTCGTCGTGGTGGCGACGACACTGGAGCGGATTATCCTCAAGCTGGGCATCTTCTGGGACGGACAGGACGGTGGCACCATCCGCTACACGGACATCGACGGACCGCCCCGGCGCCTTGTGCCGGCCTTCCTGCCGGTGCTTCGCGGCCGTCCGAAACCATGGATGACAGCCGCCGGCTACCGAAGCGGCCGCGCGGACCGGATATCCCTGGCCCTCAATTCGCGGTTCACCCTGGACGGCGAATTGTTCGAACCCGGTCCGTCCGGCGAAATCCTTTTGTCGACCCCTCGCACCGTCGACTTCGTCGCGCCATGACAGGCGATCTTCCATCTGAGGTCTATGCGCTGATCGACGCCGAACTGTCGGAGCCCTCGATCTCCGAAGCGCATCTTGTCGCCGACGCCATTCGCGCGAAGCACGGACCGGCTGTGCGCGCCATTCTGTTTTACGGCTCATGCCGGCGCGCCCGCACCGCCGACGGCATTCTCGACTTCTATGTTCTGGTCGACAAATACAGGGCCTATCACGGGAAGATCGGCTCCTCGTCGATGAACCGGCTGCTGCCGCCGACGGTGACGTTCATGCGCGTCGGCCCGTCTTCGGCCCAGGTCGCAGCCAAGGTTGCGGTGATTTCGCAGGATCAGTTTGGGCGGCGTATGCGCCGCACAGCCATCGACACAACGCTGTGGGCGCGTTTCGCGCAGCCGGCAACGCTGGTTTATGCGGCGGATGCGGCGGCACGACAGCGTGTGGTGGAAGCGCTGGGCGATGCCGCGGACACGGCTGTTTTCTGGGCCCGCAGGCTCGTGCCGTCCATGCGGGCATATGCGGAGTTGTGGACCGGTCTTTTCGCGCTCACCTATGGCGCTGAGCTTCGCTCCGAACGCGGAGACAGGCCGCTGCGCATCTACGAACATGACGCTGCCCGCTACGACGCGATCGCGCGCGCCCTGTGTGTGCCGCTCGACGAGGCGCGCGCGCGGAGGATTTCCCTGCGGTCGCGCGGTGCATGGGCGTTCCGGCGCATCGCGGGCAAGGTGCTTTCTCTTGCCCGCCTCGCCAAAGCCGCTTTCACATTCGAAGGAGGCGTCGATTATGTCGTGTGGAAGATCGAACGCCACTCGGGCGTCAGGTTGACAGTGACGCCATGGCAGCGGCGGCACCCCATTCTGGCAGCGCCGCTTCTCCTCCTGTCGCTCTACCGCAAGGGCGCCATCAACTGAGATCGAGGCGTCGCGTTCCGGTTGTCACGCCGGCTCCGCCACTTTTTTCCGGTTGCCGTCGGGAATGCCGAATTCATGTCCGATCGCCGTTATGACGGAAATCGCATGGTCGATCTGCGCCTCCGTATGGGCGGCGCTGACGCTCGAGCGCAGCAGCGACAGGCTCATCGGCGTCGTGGGAGGCACCGCCAGATTGAGATAGATGCCCTCGTCGACGAGGCGGTTCCAGAATCGTCCGGCCGTCTCCGGGTCCGGCATCTTTATGGCGACGACCGGGTTGGGCTCCGGGCCAAGCTCGAAACCGGCCTTCGCCAGGCCATCATAGAGCCGGCGGCTGTTCGACCGGACGCGCTCGCCGAGAGACTTGTCGGCTTCGAGCCGTGAGAGCGCGGCGATGACGGAAGCGATCACCGCGGGAGGCAGGGACGCCGTGAACATGTAAGGCCGGCACGCGACCCGCAAAACATCGAAGCCCGGAAGATCGGACACCGCGAACCCGCCGGTCGCACCGAGGCTCTTGCTGAATGTGCCGACGACGAAATCCACGTCGGCCTCGACATCCGCCGCCTCGCAGAGCCCACGGCCCTTTTCGCCCAGCACGCCGAGAGAATGCGCCTCGTCGACAATGAGATAGGCGCCAAACTCGCGTTTGACGGCCGCGATCTCCCGCAGCGGCGCGGTATCGCCAAGCATGCTGTAGATGCCTTCGGTGACAACGATACGATTGCCGGGGCGGCCTTCGAGCCGGCGCAGACGTCGGGCGAGATCCTCGGGGTCGTTGTGACGAAACCGGATAACTTCCGCAGCGCCGAGCTTGCAGGCGTCGTAAATCGAGGCGTGACTGTCGGCATCGATGATGAGTTGGTCGTCGCGGCCGGCCAGCGTCGAGATCAGGCCCAAATTCGCCTGGTATCCTGTCGTGAAGACCATCGCGCTGCTCTTGCCGTAGAAGGCAGCGATCTGCCGCTCCAGCGCGGCGTGATCCGCGTAGGTTCCATTTGCCACGCGAGATCCTGTCGTGCCGGTCCCCGAACTGCGCAGCGCCTTCGCGCTTGCCTCGATGCATGCCGGGTCGAATGTCAGGCCCAGATAATTATTGGTACCGAAAAGCAGGACGGGTTGCCCGTTTACGACAGCTTCCGTTGGCGAAATGATCTGCTCGAACCGAATGTCGGAAGGATCGCGGCCCAATGTCTTGAAACCTTCAAGCGTTGCGCGAATATCGTCGAACTTGGCGAAAAGAGACATCATCGAGCGCCTTTCAACAGATCCCTGGCGGCAGCGCACAGATCCGCGACGGTTTCGAGTTCGGCAATCAGATCGAGCGGGATCGAGATATCGAACCGGTCCTCGATATCCATTACGAAGTCCATGATGCCGACCGAGTCGAGGCCCAGGTCGCGCGCGATCCGCATCTCCGCGCTTACCTGCGTGCCTTCCGGGAGCTGCTTTGCAAGCAGGTCGAGGATTTCCCTTTCGACGTCTTCTATCTTATTTGTCACGCTGGCCACCTGCTGATCGGATTGATTGGATTTTCTCGTCGGACCTGTTCGTCCCCGATGAATTCAGGACGCGAGCCACTGTTGGCCTCTGTACCATGCGACCGTCTCCTTGAAGCCGCGGGCAACCCCGATTTCGGGTCGCCATATGTTCTGCGGCGGCTGGCGGCCCGCATGGGAGCCCCAGTCCGAATGAAGAATCTCGCGAGCCTTTCCCAAGGTCAACATCGGGATACGCCCGGTTATACGTGCAGCAGCCGCGCCCGCGACGCCTGCCAGGCGCAAGGCAAGGCCGGGGACCGGAACTCTCAGAGGTTCTACCCCGAGAGCCTCTCCCGCCGCCACGGCAATCTCGTCCCACGAATATCCATCGACGCGTTCATCCGTGAGTTCGAAAGTGCCTCCCGAACAATCGTGATCGCACAGGCTCGCGATCGCCGCCGCGGCGTCCGCTGCGTGAATAAGGGCAACGCGGGCGCCCGGCGCGCGCGGCATCGGAAATATGCGATGGCGGGCAGCCTGGAATATCGCCAGCGTTTCCCTGTCCCATGGACCGTAAATCGCGCATGGCCGGACGATTCCCCAGTCGCGCAAGGACATGGCTGCCGTTGCCGCGACCGCCTCGGCTTCATGTTTTGTCGCGGCATAGGCCGACAGGCCGGGCTCACGGGCCGCCATCGAGGATACCAGCAGGAGCTTCCGTGCCGCCGGCTCGCCCTCGTTGAGCACGCTCATGAGATTGGCCGTGCCGTCGACATTCGCGACCCGGAAGGCGGCGGCGTTCGCCGCCTTGATGAGACCGGCCGCGTGGACCACGGTATCGGCACCGCGCACCAGTTGGCGCAGGGCGAGCTTGTCCGACAGGTCGCCCGGCACGACTTCAAGGTTCAAATCGGCAAATTGAGGGTAGACGGGATACTGCCGCGCCAGAATGCGGACCTGCCAGCCCCGGCTTGCCAGAGCGCAGACGATATAGCGGCCAAGAAAACCGGTCGCACCCGTGACCGCCGCGAGCCGGGCCATGACTAAACCGGCCGGAGCTCGGCGACGGCGGCATCGGGCACCTGCCGGGAGGCGAAACGCTCGGTCCTGCTCTCTCCGAATGCCGACGTCAGATACATCTGGCGTGCCCCGGCGCGGCTCAGTTTGCCGGAGGACGTTCGCGGCAATGTGTTGGGGGGAACGAGCACGGCCTCGCACTCGAAGCCGGCCGCCGCACGGATCGTTTCGACGACCGCCTGACGCAGGTTTTCGCGCGCCGCCTCGACCGAGGTGCGGCATTGAACGAGGAGAATGACGCGTTCCTTTTCCGCCTCGTCGAGGGAGAAGGCCGCAACGTCTCCGCTGCGCAGACCCTCTACCTGATGCTCAGCCGTCCATTCGAGGTCCTGCGGCCAGACATTCCGGCCGTTGACCAGGATGAGGTCCTTGCTGCGCCCGGTGATGACGAGTTCTCCGTCCAGAAGATAGCCAAGGTCGCCGGTGTCCAGCCAGCCGCCGGGCAACATCACGCGAGCCGTTTCATCGCGATTACCGAAATATTCCTGCATAAGGCTCGGGCCGCGGACGAGAACGCGACCGACCTCGCGATCGGGCAGGATGTTCCCGTCCGGATCGCGAATTTCGAGATCGTGACCGGGCAACACTTTCCCGCAGAGCACGAAGTCGCGCCTGCGGGCTTTCCCGTCGGCGCAATCCGCTGGCGCGGGCACCGCACGGGCTTCTGCCTCCAGCAGGTTGAGATCGACATGGTCGATCTCGATGCCCCGGTCCAGCGGCGAGAAGCTGATGGCGAGGGTGGCTTCCGCCATCCCGTAACTGGCGACGAAAGCTTCCTTCCGGAAACCGGAGTCCCGGAAGACTTCAGCGAATTGGGAAAGCGCCGCGGGGCGGATCATGTCGCCGCCGATCCCGGCCACACGCCAGGTGGAAAGATCGATATTTTCCACCGAAGCCTTGGCCGCGCGGCGCACACAAAGGTCGTAGCCGAAAGACGGGCTGTAGGACAGGGTGCCGCCGTTCTGCGATATGAGCGACGGCCAGACGAGCGGCCGGCGCGCAAACTCCCGAGTGGCGACATAGTCGACCGACATCTGCGTCGCAACAGGCGTCAGCAGAAGGCCGACCAGGCCCATGTCGTGATAGAAGGGCAGCCAGGACGTGCAGCGATCCTCGACATGCGCGTCGATGCCGTCGCGTGCGATGCTTCGCGTATTGGCAAGGAGCGCGCGCTGCGTCACCGCCACGCCCACCGGGAACCGCGTACTGCCCGACGAAAATTGCAGGTAGGAGAGATTGTCTTCCCCGACGCGTGGAAGGTCCGCACCGTCCTCCGGAATTCCGGCGAACAGTTCGAGCGTTCCAACCGCCTTCAGATCGAGCGGTTCGGCGGCTTGTGCGATCATGTCGAGAACGGATGCAGGACTCAGCACCGCACTTGCGCCTGAGACTTCGATCATGCGCCGGACATGTTCCACATAACCCGCCCGGCCGCCGAAGGCAGCGGGAAGCGGCAGCGGCACCGGCACGAGACCCGCATACTGGCAGGCGAAGAACGCGCGCAGGAAATCGGCGTCGGTTTCGGCGACGAGCGCTACACGCTCGCCTTCCGCGAGACCGGCCCGCACCATACGGCGGGCCAGGCCGATGACCTCCTCGCGAAGCTCGCGATAGGTAAGCGTTTCGAGGAGCTCTCCCCGGCCGGAATAGAAGTTGACGCCCGAGCGGCCCGTCGCCGCGTAGTCCAGCGCTTCAACCAAGGAAGAAAAATCGCCCATACGGAGCTTGCACCCGCTTCCGTTTGTCGGCGTCTTTTCACTCATTAATCTGCCCCCGAAATGACATCTTTATGAATGTCTATAACAGTCACCCGAAAAGCGCCAATCACACTGACAAACACAATGTCGTGTTTGTGTGATGATGGTTACTGGCGCCGGGATATGTGCGGAGGTAGCGCGCCATGGCCCCGATTTCAACCGGGGCAAGATGGATTAACCATTATCCGGGGCGCCGGCCGTTCCTTCGGCGGATCGTCGATGGCGTCAGGTGCCGGCGGCAGGCATACGCTGCAGGCGGAGCCACCTTTCGACCAGGACGAGCAAACCCGCGATATTTATGGTGTTGGCGACCAGGGTGGCGATACCGGCGCCCAACAGGCCCGCCGAGAGGCACAAGGGAAAGAGAAGGCCGAGATAAACCGCCGTCGAAACGACCCGAACGGCGAGCACGGCATGTGCCCTGTCGGCCGAAATCAGCATGGGTTCCAGGGGAAATGCCCAGAGACGTATCGCCGCGGCCACACCCAGGAAAACCATGACGCCATAGGCGGCGATATATTCGGGTCCGGCAATCGCGCCGAGCAGCCATGTCCCGATTGCCGCAAGTCCGCCGACAAGGGTTGTCGCCCCCATGCCGGCCATGAGCGCGGCCCGGAACATGAAGATTCGTATACGGACGATTTCGCGTTTGGCCGCGAGACGCGCGAGTTCCGGGTAGATGGCGGGCGTGAGCAGTTTTGTCGGCACCGTCACCGCCTCGGCAAGCTGGTGCCCCACCCGGTAGAGGGCCGCGGCCGAGGGGCTGAGCAAGGCACCGACGGCGAGCGTGCCGAAATGCGTGAACGCGAGTCCGAGCGTGGTGTTGAAATTGGTTGACCAGACGAAACGCCAGACGTCTCGCGTCGGACGCCAGACCGCCGGAGAAGCCTGCGTCTCTGCTTGCAGGACGTTGCGCCGGCGAAGCTCTCTCAGCGTCATCCCGATCAGGGTGCTTCCGGAAACCAGCGTCGCTGTAAACCAGACGAGAAGATAGGTTTCGAAGCCGGCACCCGAGAGGAAGGCCAATGCGGCGCCCGCGAGCCGGACGAACGAACCCAGGGAACTTTGTATCGCAATGAGGTCGAACCGATCCAGCAACCGCAACACGCCGATCGGCGTAGCTGTCGCCATGAAAAGAACCGAGACGGCATAAATCCTGGCCAGCGGCACGACGTCGTCGTCCCATCCGAACAGGCTCTGCGCGACGGTGACGCCGGCGACGGCGACGAGAAGGCCTGCGACGGCACTCAGGATATCCAGCTTGACGGTGAACCACAGGATTCGGCGCAGGTCCGCGACGCGTCCTTCGCCCAAGGCGGGGGTGCCATAGGTGAGCACCGCCTGCCATGACTGAAACTTGACGAGTTCTCCGACAGACTGCGCGTAAGTATGTATGAGGATCAGCGTGCCAAAGGCCTCAAGGCTCAGACCGCGCGCTGCCAGGGCAAGATAGGCGAGGCTGAATACGCCATTGGCAGTTTTGCCCCCGAGGAGAACGGAAGCATTGCCGACAAGGCGCCTTATCAGGACATCGCCGGTCCAGCTTTTCCATATCGGACGGAGGATGGAGGTGAGTATCCGGAGCTTGTTGTGCTCTGGACCGGGCATCATCTGAAGGCTCGGGAAGCTTGCCCGGCGGCCGCAACCGTCCCGGACGAAAATGAGCGCATACCCCGATCATGCGACGGACAGGGCATCGTCGCATCGCCGGCGGCAAGGGCAATACTCTTCGGCGTCGACATGGCAACTCGGTTCTTGCTGATGGGCGCCGCATCTAATCAGAGGGAATGAGAGAAGTGCAAGGCAAGTCTGTGTCTTGCCGCATTCCAGCGGGGAAACCTGCGCGGCAAGGCGGGAGAACGAGCTAGCGGCGGAAGCCCGGCGGCTTCAGGAGGAAGATGATGAGCCAGATTGGAATGAGCACCATGGCGCCGAGCAGGAAATGCGGCAGTGCCCAGCCGATCCCCTCGCGCACGAAGGCAAGGATGGCCTCGGGCGTGAAGCCGACGTCCTGAAGAACCTGCTCTGCTGTTATGTCGAACGCGTTGAGCAGCGCACCGATGGCCACTGCTCCAATGAAGAATTTCATCAGCGTCGACAAGGCGTTCTGGATCATGAAGGCGCCGCCTCGGTCCCGACGAATCACTCGGCCCCAGTCTAGACGGGACGGCAGCCGGGGACAAAGGCCTCGAAACTACCGTCCGAAGAGCTTTTTCAGCGCGTCTTCGGGGCTCGGCTTCGGCTCTTCTGCCGTTTCGCCCCCCGTGGTGCCGGTCTCGCCCGTCTCCCCGCCTGTGCCGCTGTCGTTTGCCGGCTCGCCCATCAGGCCTTTCAGCAGGCTCTTGCCTTTGTCTTCCTTGATGGAATCGATGGTCTGCTTGATGTTTTCGCGGTTCTGGATCATCGACTTCAGGTCCGGCGCGAAGCGCGGATTGGACCAGGAGCCGGTAATCAGGACCGGCACCTCGATCCCCTTGGCCTCCGTCGAACCGCCCTGGCCCTCGAGCGTCGCCGCGAGCTTCGGCTCCACGCGGTAGTCGAGCGTCTTCTGCGGCATGTTGACCGTGCCCGCACCCGTCACGCGGACGAGCGGCGACAGGAGCTTCAGGTCGTCATTCTTCAGAATGCCGTTGGCGATGGTGAAGGTGCCGCCAAGCTCGGAGAAATCCGTATCCTGCGTGCCGCCGGACTGCCAGCCCGTCGTGGCGGCGCTCAGGACCGTGCGGGTGAGCTGCGCGAGGTTGATCCCCTTGATCTTGCCATTGGCGAATTTCACGCTGCCATTGCCGTTCAGCGCCGAGATCATGTCGCGCTGGCTACGCCCGGCGGCGGTGACGGCGATGTCGATGGCGGTTTTGCCCTCAAGCCGTTTGAAGTCGGCTGCATCGGTGAGGAAGGGCGCGGCCGAAAGGCCGGCCAGCGCGAAATTCGCTTTCACCTGAGGCGTGGTCCCGGCGCCGTTCACGCTGAGCGTGCCGGAGCCCTGACCTTCGTAGAGTGCGAGCTTTGACAGATTGGCGTTGAGCACCCCGTTGGCGAGCTTCAGCTTCAGTGCGCTTTCGCCGATCTTGAGCTTCTGGAACAGGATGGCGCCCGCCGAGAAGGTGAAATCGGCGTCGGCTGCCTTGAGCCCGGAAAGATCGATGGGCTCTGTGCTCCAGCCCTCGTCGCCGCCGGAGCTGCCGCCCGAACCGCCGGCCCCGCTGCTCTCGCCGCCATTGGCCAGATAAGTGTTCACGTCGATCCTGTCGACCGCGAGCTCGCCCTTGATGGTGGGCCGCGCGCCGCCGGTGCCGACCGAAAGGTCGCCCGTCGCATTCATGCCGTCGAAGGCGATCTTCGCCCCCGAGAAACGGTAGAGATTGTCCGTACCGCTCGCCTTGCCGCTGATGGAAAGCGGGCCGAACCCTTCGCCCGCGGGCATCGGGTTCCCCGTCCAGGCCGCGAGGTTGCGTACCGAAGGGACGTCGAGGTCGACCGCACCGGAAAAGGCGAGGCCGTCGATCACCTTGAGCGTGCCCTCATAGGAAGTCTTCAGCTTCGGCGCCGAGACGGCGAGCGTCACGGGCGTCTCGCCGCCTTCGGTGAAGGCGCGGGGACGGGCTGCATTGAGCTCGATATCGATTTCGTCGCCATTCCAGACGAGAGACCCGTCCGCGACGAAAGGTTCGTCGAGACCCGGCATCGCGAGATCGATATTGACGCTCTCCATCGCATAGCTCGCCCCCGACTGCGCGTTGCGATAGGTGGCGGTGCCGTTCTGGATCGACACTTCGCCGAGCTTGAACTCGCTCACCGCCGGGCCGCCGCCCTGCGAGGGCGTTTCCGGCGCCGCGGGCGCTGCCGCAGTGCGCGCGCTTTCGAATTGCCAGTTCGGCGTCCCGTCCTTGCGGACATCGAGATGGATGATCGGATCGACGAGGATGAAGCTGTCGATCTCCACATTGCCGCTGAAGAGCGGAAGGAGCTTCAGCGACGCCCGCATCTCCTTCATGGAGGCCATTTCCGCGTCCCGCGCCCATGTCGCATTCGAGAAGCCGACATCGCCGATCGAGACCGCGATGTTCGGGAAGAAGGAGAGGCCGATATCGCCGTCGATGCGCAGATCGCGCCCCGTCTGCGCCTTCACGAGCTCCGTGACCTTCCCCTTATAGGTCTCCATCGGGATCAGCATGGGCACCACCACGATGGCGGCGGCGAGGATGAGCAGGAGACCGGCGAGAATGGCGATCAGGCGGGACATGGGAGCGCTCCGGTTTTGTTTTGGCCAGACTGCGGGCGAAATGTGACTGCAGCATGATGACGCAAGACGGTGAGGGAGGCAAAGCCGGCGGCTTGAACACCGTCCGCGCCGCTCCTAATGTGCCGCACGCGCGGAAGGAGAGCCCCTCATGACGGAAACAAACGGTATGAAAGAACTTCCCCTTTGGGCCCCGTCTGAGAAGGCTGTCGAGGCCTCGAATATGGAAGCCTTTGCGAGGTTCGTGAACGAGCGGTGCGGGACGTCGCTGGAGGGCTACGACGCGCTCCATGCCTGGTCGGTGGCTTCGCCCGAGCTCTTCTGGGATGTCATTTGGGATTTTACCGGCGTCATCGGCGAAAAGGGCGAAACGGTTCTTGCGGGTGCGGGCAAGATGCCCGGCGCGAAGTTCTTTCCCGATGCCCGCCTCAACTTCGCGGAAAACCTGCTGCGGGAAGAAGGCGGCGAGGTCGCGCTGCTCTTCAACAATGAAGGCAAGATGGCCGCGCCCGTCACGCGCACTGAACTGCGCCGCGACGTCGCGCGCTTCGCCGCCGTGCTGAAGTCATGGGGCGTCGGCGCGGGTGACCGTGTCGCCGCCTTCATGCCGAACTGTCCCGAAACCATTATCGCCATGCTCGCTGCCGCGAGCATCGGCGCGGTCTTCTCCTCCTGTTCGCCCGATTTCGGCGTGAGGGGCGTGCTCGACCGCTTCGGCCAGATCGAGCCGAAGGTGCTCGTCGCCTGCGATGGCTACCGCTATGCGGGCAAGCGCCTCACTGCGCATGACAAGCTCGCCGAAATCGTTGCGGGCCTTCCCTCGCTCGAACATGTCGCGTTGGTGCCTTTCATCGGCGAAGGAAAGAAGGAGCTTGCGAAGGTGGAGGACTGGCCTGCGCTTCTTGCGTCAGTGCCCGATGCATCGCTTTCCTTCGCGCGTTTTCCCTTCTCGCACCCGCTCTACATCATGTATTCGAGCGGCACGACCGGCATTCCGAAATGTATCGTCCACTCCGCGGGCGGCACGCTGCTTCAGCACCTGAAGGAGCACCGCCTTCATTGCGACATCCGCACCGGCGAAACGCTGTTCTACTTCACAACCTGCGGCTGGATGATGTGGAACTGGCTCGTCTCGGGGCTTGCCGCGGGCGCGACGCTGGCGCTTTACGACGGCTCGCCCTTCGCCCCGGACGAGCGCGTGCTGTTCGACTATATCGATGCAGCAGGGATCAATGTCTTCGGCACCTCGGCGAAATTCATCGACGCGGTGAAAAAATCGGGCCTGCGTCCGCGCGAAAGCCACGATCTCTCCTCCATGCGCATGATCCTGTCCACAGGTTCGCCTCTCGTGCCCGAGAGCTTCGATTTCGTCTATCGGGACATCAAGACGGACGTCGCCCTCTGCTCGATTTCGGGTGGGACGGACATCGTTTCCTGCTTCGTGCTCGGCGCGCCCGTCCTGCCCGTCTGGCGTGGCGAAATCCAGGCAAAGGGGCTCGGCATGGCCGTCGAGGTTTGGGACGAAGAGGGAAAGCCGCTCGCGGCGGGGCAGGGCGAGGCAAGCAAGGGCGAACTCGTCTGTACACGTCCTTTTCCGTCCATGCCGGCCGGTTTCTGGAACGATCCCGACGGCGCGAAGTATCGCGGTGCCTATTTCGAGCGCTTCCCCGGCGTCTGGTGTCATGGCGATTATGCGGAGATCACTTCCCACGGAGGCATCGTCATTCACGGCCGCTCCGACGCGACGCTCAATCCGGGTGGCGTGCGGATCGGCACGGCGGAAATCTATGCGCAGGTCGAGCAGCTTCCCGAAATCCAGGAGGCGCTCGCCATCGGCCAGGACTGGCAGGGCGATGTCCGCGTCGTGCTCTTCGTCGTGATGAGAGAGGGTGCCGCGCTCGATGCCGCGATGGAAAAGCGCATCCGCGACAAAATTCGCGCCGGCGCCTCGCCGCGTCACGTCCCGACGAAAATCGTCGCTGTTGCCGACATTCCACGCACCCAGTCCGGCAAGATCACCGAACTCGCCGTCCGTGACATCGTGCACGGGCGTGAGGTGAAGAATCGCGAGGCGCTGGCGAACCCGGATGCGCTGGCACTCTTCCGGGACTTGCCGGAACTGGCTTCCTAAAGCGCGTCCGCAAGCAGCAGCCGTCCGCCGAGCCCCGCCTGCGGCACATGCCGCCCCTCGATCCAGGCGCGGATCATCGCGTTGACCGCTTCCGGCGCTTCCTGCTGCACCCAATGCGAGACCTGCGGCAGATAGCGGATGGTGAAATCATCCACGAGCTCTTCCGTTCCGTAGGTAAGTTCCTTACCGAGCGCCGCATCCTCCTCGCCCCAGATCATCAGGGTCGGTGTGTCGAGTTGCGGCGGCTGGCTCCATTCGGCGGGCTTTTCGCCCTGCATCAGCGCGCGATAGTAATTGATCATCGCGGTCATCGCGCCGGGAAGCTGCGCGTTCTTGCGGTAGTGGTCGAGTACCTCGTCCGGAAAGCGGCTCTTGTCGACGGCCATGCCGTAAAAGGCCTGCGCGATCGCATGCGCATTGCGCGCGAGAAAGAGCTTCTCCGGCAGCCAGGGAATCTGGAAGAAGAAGACGTACCAGCTCTTCTTGAGCTGCGCCCATGTC
>Ga0180009_10000477_pt1 | contig 55963 bp, 41 predicted proteins | sample OS_PC_MetaG_FD_123537 | JGI IMG/M metagenome (GOLD analysis project Ga0180009, IMG submission 123537) | Groundwater microbial communities from the Aspo Hard Rock Laboratory (HRL) deep subsurface site, Sweden - OS_PC_MetaG | ecosystem: Environmental > Aquatic > Deep subsurface > Groundwater... | reverse complement strand
TTGATCCGGCATCCAGCGTTTTGAAATAATTATGGATTCCGTATCGAGCACGGAATGACAACATATCAGCTTTCTATAGTCTTAAATTTCAATAAATTATATAAGAACTCAAAACTGTTCAGGTACTTAGTACTTAGCATATAAAAGCTGAATATTGTTTTCTTCTGTTAGTGTCGGGTAAAAATATGGACTGACACTATATATAACAATATGAACCGATTGAAAGAATTAGAAGGATAACCAAGCATAATCTTGGAATGCTTTTCATTGTATGCAAAATTTATTCAGATCTCTACAAATCCTAATATTGTTTATTCCGAATGTGCATTACATCATATCCAAATTATATTTGGAATCTCTATAAATGTTCAATGAATTGCTTCTGGATTTTAAGCCGATCCCTTTGGGAACAGTTAATTATTAAAGTAAGAGCAATTCTTTAGCCTGAGCCCAGAAATCTTTGTAATCCCCTGTTGCCCTTTTCTGGGCATCGATTCGTCTTTGGTTGATCTCTTTATAGTGAAGGTTCATTAAAGATACAAAATATTTATCTATTGCTGATTGATTAACTTTTTCCTCAAGAACTTTCTTTACTTCAATCTCCTGCATCCCTTTTCTATAGGGGCGATCTTCTGTCAAAGCTGTAAAAATGTCTGCAACAGCCAGAATCCTACATTCAGCATCCAGTTCATCTCCTTTATAATGAAAGGGATAGCCTGATCCATCCAGCTTTTCGTGATGTGAAGACGCCCATCGATTGAGGTTGCCAGCCACCTTGATATTGTTTAAGACCTGTCTGGTATAGTAGGTGTGTTTCTTAATAATATTAAACTCCTTTTTGGACAGAGGAGAATCCTTGTCCAAAATCTCGTTAGGAACAGCCAGTTTTCCAATATCGTGCATATAACCGGCAATACCAATCAACTTGGATCTTGATTCAGTCATTCCATTAAGTCGGGCAAGAGTTGTGGCCACAACTGCCACACCTCTTGAATGTGTTGCGGTAAATTTGCTCCTAAAATCGATGATGTGACTAAATAGCATCGCAATTTTTTGAAGCTTGTCCAGGTCGGCATGAATAATGGGTAAGGTCATCATTCTTTTAAGGATGAAAACCAGATGTGAAGACGTGATATCCAGCCAGAACGATTCTCGTTCAGAGATTTCCAGAAAACGATCAACGACTTCCGGTTTGAAGTATTTATCATTGGAAGTTACAATTTTCTGGCGTATAGCGTTGATCTGATCAAGAATATTTGATGTTTGATCGATCAGAATATCAACTCGATCAGCGAGATGGATAATATGGCTCTCAATAGGCACAGATTCACCGTGAAAGCTGGCACCTTCCCCATCAGCCCAGGGAACATGATGGAAGCGAATTATTCTGGCAATTTTGGAAAAAAGGGAAAAATCTTTTAGTAGCAGATATCCAAGAACGCAATGCTTGTGAGGCTTGTCTATTTCATATCGGGCTAGTTCTGCCTGCTCATCAATTGAATAGGCAATAGCACCAATATCATGCAGAGAACTGGCAATGAATATATTATTAAAATGCTCCTTGTGAAAACCCATCGCCGATGCTATTTTGCAGGCAATATAGGCTACTCTTTTATGATGGCTGATGATTCTTGGGTTGATCAGGTCAATAGCTTCAGATAAACAGTTGACCAGATCGAACAGGGGTATATCTATCTGATATTTATTAGATGTATTCATTCTTTGGAAAAACGTTCTTGGGACGCCTTCTATGTACAATAAACCGTGGATTCTCTGCTTGCATCCATCCAGTTATTCAGATAACCCGGTAAGTTGGAATGAAAGATTTTACTTTAGAAACTAGCAGAATTGAGAGTTAAAACCAATCAATATCCAGATGGGTCATGCAAATATAATTTATATTTTGAGTCCCGTCACAAATCAGCAATAAGCCAACCTATATTATATTGAAACCTTCATCGCATAGGTTTAGAATAACAGGCAAAGCCACTAAATCAGCTTGAGACTCTGATTAAAGGCTCAAGTATGGAGATGAAATCAAAAATCCAGAATCTCTGTTACACGAAACTCCGATATTATGAAACATCCAGATTTAGTAGATCCTGCCTGTATTTTAGAAATTCCTGCCAGATCTCTTTGGTGATTTGTCCGGCAGGCTTGATATCGTTGATAGCGGCTGAAATCTGTCCAATTTCCAGTTCTCCCTCTTCCAGGTTTCCTTCAAACATACCTTGTTTGGATCTTCTTTTTCCCAGTAATTTTATGAACGTATCAATTGAGGCACCCTCTTGTTCCGCTTTAAATATGTTATTGTAGAATTTATTCTTGATAATGCGGACGGGAGTCAACTGTTTCAGGGTTAAAACCGTATCTCCTTCAACTGTTTCCACAATCTTATCTTTGAATAATTGATGAGCCGAACTTTCCTCACTGACTGCATAACGGCTGCCAATCTGCACCCCCTCTGCTCCTAAGGCCATGGCGCCAAGCATGCCACGTCCGTTACCAATCCCTCCTGCCGCAATTAAGGGCAGAGAAACAGCATCTTTTACCATGGGAATCAGGCAAAAGGTTGTTGTTTCCTCCCTGCCATTGTGACCACCGGCTTCGAACCCTTCGGCGACGATGGCATCCACTCCCGCCTCTTCACACTTTTTGGCAAATCGCACATTTGAGACCACATGTGCAACTTTGATCCCTTTGTCTTTCATGAACGAAGTCCATGTTTTGGGGTTTCCGGCAGAGGTAAAAACAATGGGCACCTCCTCTTCGACAATGATATCCATTAACTGCTGAATGTCCGGATAAAGCAGGGGTACATTCACACCAAACGGTTTTTGTGTTGCCTGTTTACACTTTCCAATATGTTCACGAAGAACGTCTGGATACATTGAACCGGAACCTATCAGACCCAATCCACCTGCATTGCTGACGGCTGAAGCCAGTTTCCAGCCACTGCACCAGATCATTCCCCCTTGAATTATAGGATACTCAATATTAAAAAGCCGGGTAATTCGATTCTTCATATGTCTCCTTTATGACGAGCGAGCAAATACAAGCAGTCTACTTAACATGGGAAAAGGATACATTTTGACTTAACAAACTGGCAAATGATATAATTCTCCAGTCACCCCTGTTCTTTGTTCCGGATTAAGATGCAATTATAGGCGTTATTTCATAGATTAACAATAATAGGAGAAAAATGTACCCCCCTCCAGGGAAGAACAAAAACGTGTTTGATGAGTAGAGTTAGATTTGTTGTTTCATTAAGCCCAGTATTAAAAAAACAACCTGAAATCCAAATCAAGCTATGATTTACAGAAAGGTATTAATCGTTCATGACTCCAAAGTTATTCGCAATCTGCTGAAAGGATATCTGCTTGCTGAATTGGACGATGTACAGCCGATGGAAGCCGGCTCGGGTAAAGAAGCAGAAGAACTGGCAAAAAAGCAAAAAATAGATGTTGTTCTGTGTGGCATCTACTTGCGTGATTATGACGGGCATGAACTGCGGACAAAAATCCGATCTACTCCTGTTAATGCTGAAACCCCTGTTATTATTTTTACTTCAACCTCTTCAGATCAGCATATTGATGAATTGAAAGCGCATGGTGTAATACACACCCTACTTGCCCCATTTTCCTCTTCTGAATTGAGAGAAATGATCAACAGGGTTTGCGATCCCAGAAAATCAAGAAAAATGCAGCGCTATAGTATTCCTGGTACCAAAGCCGTCATCCATTTTGATCGGGAGAATGTAGAGGCGGATGTCATTAATTTAAGTATCAAAAGTGTATTCTGCGAATTTAAGTTAACCTCAACATCATCAGAATTGCTGGAAAGTACATATTTGTCTCTCCGGTTTCCAGAGGAGTATAAAAATATTCTAATAAAGGACATATTCTGCAAAATGTTATCCATCCGTACTATGAGCTGGGCTGCCGATAACGCCCCCCATACCGTCAGAGTTGTCTGGTTGCTGGAGGGGCTTTCACAAGGTCAAGAAACCTTATGTTCGCAGGTATTGGATAAGGTAGAAATAAAGAATAAAAAGTTGGCAGAATTATAGAGATAGTCCGGAATGTGTTGTTTAAGGAATCAGCGATATTTGGTCGTTTGGCGTTAAAAATGGAAAAACTGGGGTAACAATCTTAAGAGATCCTGTCCATAAGCCGAAACCAGTTGTGCGCAATCGGCAAGAACCAGGGATTACCTCTATTGAAAGGAATAGGAAAAGCTTTGTTTTCTGCAAAAACGGTATCAAGCTTATTTTCCAGAATAAATCGAGATAGTTTTGATCCCAGATAAGTTGCCATGGCAACGCCATGGCCGCAATACCCCATGGCATAGTAGATTCCTTTGTTTACGCCAATCATGGGGAATCTGGAAACAGTAAAGCCAATTTTTCCTCCCCAGGCGTAGTCTATTTTATAAGAGTCCAATTGTGGAAAAACCGTTAATAGATCCTCCTTCATTTGATCGGCTTTTTCTTTGGTATTGGTTGTTGTTCTCCTGGGTCTTCCTCCAAAAAGAATCCGCTGACGATCAGGTGACAATCTAAAGTAGTAAAGAAAACGTTTGGTATCAAACACCATTCGATTATTCGGAATTAACGTCTTAATCACACCATCAGGTAGTTTTTCTGTTGCAATCATAAAGCTTTCAACCGGAACGATTCTCTTTTTTAACCAAGGGGATACCAGAGTTGTGTATCCATTGGTTCCGATTACGACATTGTCGGCCTTGACAACCCCCATATTGGTTATGATTTCAAAACGACCGTTTATCTTTTTTACCAGGGCAGCTTCGACATATGAGGAAAACTCAACCCCTACTTTCTCAGCAAGAGCAACCAGTCCGGCCATATATTTCGCCGGTTGAACGGATGCACTTTTAGAATCAATCAAACCACCGTGATAGGACTCCGATGCCAGTTCTTCCTGCATTTTCTCCGGAAACACAAGACTGGTTTGATGTCCCAGTGTTTCCTCCAAAAACTCGGCTTCCTCTTTTAAACCATCAAAATGGGAAGGCTTATAAGCAACTTCAAAGTGACCGCATCTTAAGAAATCGCAATCGATCTGGCCTTCGTTAACAAGTTGTTCCACACAGTCTATGGAAGAAAGCGATTCAGCGAAATATTGTTTAAGTTTATCCTTACCGAACTGTTTCAATATTTTATAAAAACTGACACTCAATCCGGTTAAAACCATACCGCCATTTTTACTGCTCGCTTCCGACCCGATCTCTCCCTTATCGATTACGACTGTTTTCACACCTGCTTTGGCAAGGTAAATTGCGGTTACTACGGACGTATATCCGCTGCCTATCAGCAATACATCCGTTTTGGATGGGACATGGCTTATGCTGTAATCTTTTACTATTGGACGAGGATCCATCCAATAAACTATATCTTTCAATTCTTTCCCTTCGTTTCCGGAGAGTTAGCCTCCAGTTTGTTTTTGCTTCCATAATCTTAAACTCAATGCAGACAATTTAAACAATACACCAATGAAAATTGTAGTTCAAGATTTTTAGCTCTAAAGACAAAAAGAAATAATGAGAAAGATGATGATTGTATTTTATTTTTAGAAATTTTTTCCTATCCGCTGGGCTTAGATTATTACCCAGTTATGAATGATGAATCCTTTTATCTTGTCCGCTTGCTGACCTGATCAAGACTTCTGTGAGTTATTTCTAAAGAATCATCAGGTAATTCTACTTTTGAGGATATCCTTAATTCCAAGAGGGAAAACTGATTGGTCAATGATTTCTAATGTTTGGGTTATCATCGCCGGATCATCAACATGGGTCAGTGTTCTAATCCCTTTCTGTATCCCAATCTTCCCGTTCATCTCTTCCTGATTCAGTCTGTTTGTTATATTGGTTGTAGCACCTGATTCCGATGACCATTCAATCACTTTTTCGTAAAAAAAGAATTGAAACCTGTTAACATCATTCAGTTTATCAATCCAAAGAAACAGAAATAAGTTATTGTTCAACTCCTCACTGATAAAAGCCAACTGCTTTAATCCCTTTTCATCCTCTATGTCAGCTTTTTTGGAAGTGATCTGGCTGAAGTGATAAACTCCTTTGGTTTCTTTCTTCATCTCTTGTTGTCTCCTTTTTAATAAAATTCTCCATATTTTCTGCCCCATGCACTATTAGGTCAATGACTTGGAAGATTTGATCATATCAGTCCCGGTACTTATCCAATTCTTCTGTATCAGGGTTATTGTATAGTCTTATCAAAATGTCCAGACTGCAAAAAATAAATCACCTGATAAATAACATCTTCACTCTCCATGATGAGGGGGTGAGTATGGGGCAGGACAAGAAAATCAGACATACCATCAACCCTGGCATTTTTAATCGATACCTTACCATCGTCATCACCCGGAATCAGGAGCGAAAGCAGGATGTTGATGCTTTTGTTTCCTGTTATCACTCCCAGTTCAAATTTCACTGCGCCGAGTTTCCGTGGAAGACCCTTTTCAGAAGTTCCTAACTGCTGACCGGCAGGTCCATTGAACCAGCGGATTGGCGGTATATTTCCTATTTTATCAACAACTTCACTCCCGTTATTTGGGGGGCTCAGCATCACAACCCTGCCAAGACTTGTGATGCTGTTTTTTGATAGATAGTATCGCACCAGAATACCACCCATGGAATGAGTGACGAAGTGTAACTTAACGCTGTTTTTTAAAGCGCATCTGTCAAGTGCTTGTGGAATGACATCTTCGGCCAGCTGTTCAATCTTAAATTTCCGAGAGGGATAATCAACATTAACAACATTATATCCTTTCTTATGTAGTGCCTTCTCCATGGGTAGCATGGATTTGTAAGTTCTAGCCAAACCATGGAGCAAGATAGCACATTCGTTATTCGTGACGTCGGGATAAAAACCGGTCTTTTCGGCCAGACAGTCACTGGTTAATAATAGAATACCCAATACACAAATAATTAGTTTTTTCACTATTTTGTTTTATATCTTCAAGGAAGTAGGAACATTCGTTTTTTAGGAATTTTTAATTGCACCTGTCTTTAATGATTCCCTCTTTCCATAACGAATTTTCATTAAAAATACACTTCCAACAATCAAAAGCGTAGCGAAGTTACAGATCATCAGTGATGGTGAGTTTTTTAGAATACCGTAAACCATCCAAAGAAAGACACAGGTGGTTTGTAATAAAAGCATCACGAATGATAAATCCTGTGCCTCCTTTGTTTTAAATGTTTTAACGGCTTGAGGAAGAAAAGCTGCTACAGCGATTGAGCCTGCAATAAACCCGATAATTTCTATATATTCCATAATCCCTTTTTTGTGATTGGTAAAAAATACTTGCTATCAATAATCAAAAGGCTCTTCCACTTCTTTTTCTCAAACAGCCTATCCTGACTGTCTAAATTTTCCGCCCGGGAAAAACATGGGCGTCTTCTTGCGATAGTCAATATAAGGTTTCCCCAATCGCATTTCCAGTTCCGGTTCTTCAATAAGTTTTAATTCTACCACATTGATTAGAATAAACAGTGGTGTGAAAAAGAAAACCAGGGAAATTGATTGGCAGAGAACACCGATTCCGAACATCACAGTAAAAAGACCACCCAGCATAGGGTTTCTGGCATACCTGTATGGGCCTGAAGCAACAAGTTCCGGCGGTGGGTTAAAGGGAACCGGTGTTCCTTTTACCTTCAGAAAATTCACTACAGACCAGAACACCAGACTCAATCCGACCACAAGCAGAGGCACTGAAATCAGATAATTCACTGGAACTGGCAGAAAATCCGAAAGTCCAAGAAGACTATCAATGAAAAAGGATAGGATAATAAAACAAATTGTAAAGAAAACAAAAGATAATCCAACAATGGGTGTTAACATCAGCCGGATTTTTCTGCTACCGGTTGCTGCTTTATAGACAAGGTTAATCCACCGATCTCTTACACTCATAGTTCACCTCCTCTAATCTGAAAATGTATTGGCTTAGATTTGTAACTTCTTGCATCTCCATTCTATTCAAATCCTTTTCTAAATACAGTGACTCAATAATCGGTTCATCATTTGAAATCGTAGTAAACAAAAGTGTACGACTCAAAAATTGATTTGTGAACACACAGGTTCACAAAATTTAAAAACCATCAGGAAAATGAATCATAATGAATTTGCGCTGTTCTGCAAATCATTTACTATCAGGCTCTTACGGACGATTGAACAGACTTGTCTGAGGAGTAGGTTGGGGTAAATTTCTTCTTTGATTGAGAAAAATATATTATAACAGATTTGTGTCACAATTTACCGTCAGGCAGAACTTGATCAATTTTCCAAACCCAGAGGAACAGGTTTCAGATCAGGTGTGTTCATGGGTGGTTTTTGCATCCTAAATCTGCTTTGTAACAGAATAACATTCCCGATCAGAACCAGTGCCAATCCGGTAAAAGCGCTGGTTGACCATTGGTACTCTTCAAAGAAGGTGGAAAAAACCAATGCTACAATGGGTGTCAGCATAATGGAATATGCTGCCTTGGCAGACCCGATTCTTCCCAGCAATGTCAAATAGAGTCCGAAAGCGACAATTGATCCTAAAACGGATAAATAGAACAGTGAACCAATATAGGAGAGAGAGAGGGGAAAGGTAAAGGTCTGTCCGGATAAAAATGAAACCGACAGCATTATTATGGCACCATAAGTCATTCCAAATGCATTGGTTTGAACGATCGGCAGGCCTCGTTTTTGACTGTATTCCGCGGTGATATTTCCTAAAGAAGCGATAAAAGCCGCAACGAAACCCAATGAAAGTCCGTACAAAGCATCATTTGTGAAATCGAAGGAGACTATTTCGTTGCGAAACACAAGAGCAATTCCCAAAATACCTATCACCGCACCCATAATCATACTCAAGGTTATGGGGGATCTTAATATCAAGTAGCCGTTAAAGGTATTAAAAAGGACAATGGAGGAAAAAATAACAGCCACCAGTCCACTGGTAAGATGAATTTCCGAAATATAGACCAACCAATAGTTCAGCGAGAACAGAAAGGTACCTAAAAGTGCCATATTCATATGGTCCTTCAGCCCGAATCGCAGATTTAAGCCGGTTGTAGTACAAAATATCAACAGAATTATGGCTGCCAGGGAGAAACGATAAGCAACCGAAATCATCGGAGCAACATCTCCCAGCTGAAATTTGATGGCCAACCAGGTTGACCCCCAGATCAAAACAGTAAATGTATATAAGAGCAGATTCTTTATCATGGTAAAATTACCGTTTTAAACCTTTAATGATTCGACCAAGTGTTTCGACAGCCCATTCATTTTTATCGAACCAATAGGCGGCATTAAGTCGGATATAATGGCTGAATTTTTTTGTTGTGGAAAAGATAGTACCGGGGGCAATAGTAATCCCATTTTTTATGGCGCTATCATAAAAATTAACCGTGTCAACATATTCCGGAAGCTCAACCCATAAGGTATTGCCGCCTTCAGGACGTGTAATCCGGGTTCCTTCGGGGAAATGGTGACCAACCGCTTCTGCCATGAAGGCCACTTTTTTGGCATAAGCTCGACGAATGGAACGCAGGTGATGATCGTATCCTCCGTTAGCCAGAAATTCAGCTATAGCTAACTGCACTGGTGATGGAGAAGCCACATTACTTACCATTTTAAAGCGTTCCACTTTTGCCTGGTATCTGCCTGGAGCAATCCAGCCTACACGATACCCGGGAGCGAGGGTTTTGGAAAAAGAGGAACACAGTAGAATGTTTCCCGTTGTATCATATGATTTTGCCACAGTCGGACGCTGATCCTTAAAAGAGAGGTCCCCGTTAACATCATCCTCAATCAAAGGCACATCATATTGTTCCAGCAGTTTTACCAGCTCTCTTTTTTTAGGATCAGGAATACTGACTCCTACCGGATTATTAAAATTAGTGATCACCAGGCAGGCATTAACTGTGGTGCTTTCCAAAACATAACGTAACGCATCAAGACTGATCCCATCTACACAGGAAACCGGGATCTCCAACGGACGCAACTTCAGATCCTGAAGCATCTGCAGAAAACTGAAATAGGTCGGTGATTCCACTACAACCGTATCACCCGGTTTGCAAACAGCATTCAGTGCCAGATATATTGCTTCAGTGCCGCCATTTGTAGTGACAATTTCATCCGGCCTGAGCATACACCCTGCATTGATCATGTGTTTGGATATCTGTGATCTTAGATATTTACAGCCAGGGGGAATGGCATATGACACGCTCTCAGCAGGGTGTTTGCGGGATTCTGTGAACAGCATACGGGTGAGTTTTGCTATCGGTAACAATTCCAGATCGGGTACTGCAGCTCCAAACTGAATCAGTTCAGGGTTGTGAGCATCTCGCATGACTTGCAGCACAAGTTCGCTGACGCTGAACTCCTTGGCACTAAACTCTTTTTTCTTAAAATCAGGTTCATTAGGGATGTCGGGGAGCCTGGCGGAGACGTAATAACCGGACTGCGGACGAGCCTCTATCACCCGCCTATCCTCTAAAAGAGCATACGCTTCCCTTACTGTATTGACGCTGACCTGCATCTGCAAGCTCAGGTTTCGGATTGAAGGTATACGATCCCCAGATTTGAAGGTTCCTTCATCTATTGAGATTGAAATCTTATCAGCGATCTCTTCATATAATAAAGTGCGTTTTTCCGGTTCAATATCAGTTGTTTTCATGATTCCATTTCCGCATCTGCTTGAAAAATAATAAAGATACAATTGTCGAGTTTTATTAGGGGCACAGTTTGTTTTTTTTAATACTGTATGGGGCACAAAAGTGCTCATCTGAGACTGTTCTGCTTATTAATATATTATATACAATCCTATTAACACATCAAAAATGGATTTATGAAAGTGTTTTTTACAAGGGCAGAAACCTTCAAGGTTATAGAAGACAAGTGCCCACATTCCAGTGCCTTTATCACTGCAAAACAGGAGCTGATATGAAATATGTAATTTCAAAAAACGAGATGATCTTTTTGGACGGGAATCCTACGGAAATCTCTATTTTGTGTGAAGACGGAATCTTATGGGTAACCCAGGCAGGGGATGCTTATGATCATATCCTGAAGCCGGGAGAAGTATTTCGGATTAAAGACAAGGGAAAGGTTGCCATTACGGGTTATCGAGACTCTTCTGTCAGTTTGATTGGGAAGGGTGTGATATTGAATCTGGTGAAACAGCGACATTCAACCCGATTCACCTGTCTGCGCAAATCAAAAATTCTATCGATTCTTACCCTTTTATCTCGATTGGAATTAAAGGATCGATTGAAATCGATTGCTGATTTTGTGAAGAACCAACCAGGACAAAATCAGCAATTGGAAGCGTATTAAAAGCCATCTGTCCGGGTAATCAAGGGAGATGGCTGTTGAGCCAGGAAACCACATCAGCAAAAACCTCATCCCGATTGATTTCATTGAGCATTTCATGTCTTCCTTGGGGATAAAACTTGTGAGTAACATCCTGGATTCCGGCTTTCAGATAAGATTGATAGACACCTTCAACGCCTTTTTTATTATTGCCGACAGGATCTTTTTCACCCGAAAACAAAAGAATCGGCAGCTCTTTTGGTGTTTTTTCAACATTACTGTTTTTAAAGGTTTCATTTAAGCCGGACAGCAAGTCGACAAAAAAACCGGCGGTAAAAACAGTTCCGCAATAGGGATCGTTTATATATTTATCCACTTCTTCGTTATCCCGGCTAAGCCAGTCAAATTTCGTTCGGTTGGGTTTAAAGGCATTGTTGAATTTTCCAAAACTCATTTTGTCCAACATAGGGCTTTTGGCTTTCCTTCCTTTGAAGATACTCTCCAGTTTAGCCACACCAACTCCGATCTTTCCCAGCAACCCGGGATTTCCCATGGTGCCTGACAAAATAACCCCCTGCAACTCTTTGCCGAAATCGCAGATATAGTTTCTTGCCAATAATGATCCCATGCTGTGTCCAAACAGGTAGACGGGCAAATCCGGGTGTTTTTCCTTAATGATCCTGGTTAATCGAAACATGTCCATCACGACTTTTTTAAACCCATCTTTGTCAGAAAAATAACCGACATTTTCCATAACGCCGGCAGTCTTTCCATGTCCCCGGTGATCATTACCATAGACAGCGTATCCATTATCATTTAGGTATTTGGCAAATCCCTCGTATCGAGTAATGTGCTCAGCCATACCATGGGACAGTTGCACCACCGCTTTTATTTTGGCGCTATCTTCCGGTATCCAGGATGCTACAAAAATCTCCAGTTCTTCGTCGGCTTTGAATTTAAAATCTTTATAACTCATATAACGACTCCGTGAATTTTAATGGTGGGTATCAAGAGGTTCATGGCTTGGAATCAGCAATTCATTGAAACTCAATTCATCCGCAGATTGTTTATAAAAACATTCTACAGATCAATTGATTCGATTTTTTTGGATCTTATGTTACCTGTTGTGAAATGACAACTGAATTGTTGGCATTAAATAAAACGGCTAAAAACAGCTGTACTGAGCCATTTGTCATTTAAGAGTTGCTGCAAATCCACCGTATCTTGCGGAAGTTAATTATTACTACTCATTGATTGTTTTTACAAGGAATCGTGAGTTTTCCAAACAGATATATGTTTCCTCATCCTTATACTCCAATACTTTGGATATTTTTACCAAGCTCCTCTCGGAAAATTTTATAATTTCACCCTCATGACTCATGTATAGATTGTCCTCCTTTACATACAATTCATGAGGATTAAGCAATATCTCCACTTTCGTATTCAAAAGCAGATAAATCCCGTCAGATCTGAATTTCAGGTCAATAACGAACAGGGCGGTCTCTTCGTAAGGGAAATAGACTTTCTCATTGCGCTCTCCGATCTCCTGGGTAACGAAGTATCCCCCTTCATCCTTTTGAATTGAGTTGTTAAAATAGCGGATAATGGAATTTTTAGTGATCCTGCCAAATTCATTGAACCACCGTCCCTGTTCATCCATCCGGAAAACAGCATCCTCCCTGGGGATCACAATTTCCTGCAACTCCGGTTTGTTTCTCTTTTCTTTCATATCCATTAATACAATAAACACTGGCAAAGATATAATCCAATAGGTGATTACTTAAACATTAAGTTGTTTGAAGTTTTCAATTAATAATTGGTTATTCAATGTCGTTAACTAAAGAAATAATATGCATTCAATTGACCTTCATAACCAGAACACAGGAAATTCTAATTTATTGCAGGGAATAACGGTAGGGCGGCCTTATATGGCCGCCTTTTGTTGGTTCTGGCGGGGATGTAACCCCGCCCTACCATTTGTATGTTGCATTTTTGATAGTTCAATGAAGGTGTAAGACCTTAAGTTAATGGCATTGATTGATTATTGACTATCAGAAAAAAAACCAATATAAAATACTGATTTAACAGAAAGAACGATCACAAGGCAATCGCACGAAAAATCCAAGGCAATGCCCTATTTCCTGATTATTGGAAAAAAGATCAACGGAAACAATCAATCCCTACAGGGGACAAACAATTAACAGCCCGGGGTCAGTGAGTTTGCGAACGCCACCCCGGGATAACATGGCAATACCCGAAAAGAACGCTGAAAGCGTTCAATATATCTTGGTAAAGCTAAAACAGGATTTCAGACTTGCTTGTTGAACTCCTTCAGAGTTCATAAAACTTGTTCAAATCCACGTCCTGGGATGGCACTCACAAGTTCGCTGATCCCAGGCTGCTGGATATTAAACCCCGTTGGGGTTTACTGCCTCTATTTTTTACTGAAGCTTATCGAGCCCATTGATTGTTTCATTAAGTTTTCATGCGATTGCCCTGAGAACGATCAATAATCAATTGATGATAGGTAATTCTCAATATAGCTTCTTTCTATTTGTTCTTATTTTAAGCGTTATGGGAACAAGTTGAGTCCTACAGCTTATTCCATTGTTTGTTTAAATCTAAAATCAGTCTGATGATAACCTCAGACAATGAATCGCATATGATCGCCCCTTGGTGATTCCCCTGCAAAATAAAGAGTTTCCTCAATCAACAAAATTCTCTTGCTTGCTGAAACCAATTATTGGAATTATCAGAACAACAATGCAATGGGAATATTTCTAAAATAAAAACAAAACTAGACGCCTGCCAGGAAAAATGGGATACTGGTGTTCACAAAGTAATTAATAACATCTGATACATGGCTTTTATAAACAGACTGGAATTCCAATGGTCAGCAATCCCGACTTGTCAAAAGAGAGATCAGAAAAACACAGGCGACAATACAGGCTAAATGCGATTGAAATGCCTCGCGTCCGATTAGCGGGATTTCTGATATTATGTGTTTTGGTAACTCTTCATAACCGCATTGTCTTCGGGCAGGTATTCTGGTTGGATATAGGGCTGTTTTTCGGGGTCGTATTGTCCTATTCCATTATCTCCTGGATATTGCTCTATTTTTATTACAAGCGGCAAAAAAAACGGAACCTGGGCCTCGTTTTTTTGTTAACCGATATATTCTTTTACACTCTTGCCATCTACATTTCAGGAGGTGATGCGAGTTGGTTGTTTTTCGTCCTCAGCATAAAAACAGCCGATCAGGTTGTCACAACTTCCAAACGGGTTATTGCTTTTGCTCACTTGACCGTTCTGTCCTATGCCTTATTGATATGCTATCTGGTGTTTATTGATCAAAAGGAGGTAAACCTTTCAGTTGAACTCATTAAAATTCTTATTTTATATGTTTTTAACCTCTATCTGGCTTTTACCGCTCCAATATCAGAGAGACGCCATCGAAAAATGGTAGAATCAGTGATTAAGGCAAAAGAGGAGATCACTAACAGGGAACGAGCTGAAAAAGAACTGAAAGGGGTCAATGAACAGCTAAGAAATTCTGTGGAAAAAGAAAAAAAACTGGCCTTGGATGCTGAGTCCGCCAACATAGCCAAGAGTGCTTTTTTGGCTACCATCAGCCATGAACTCCGAACTCCGATGAATGGTGTGATCGGCTTTACCAATATGTTGCTTGAAACACCGCTAACTGAGGACCAGATAGATTACACCAATACTATCAAAAGTAGCGGAGAGTCATTATTGGCTCTGATTAATGATGTGCTTGATTTTTCCAAGGTGGAGTCAGGAGAACTGGATTTTGAGGAGTTGAATTTTGATCCGGAGCTGGTCGTTTTTGATGTCTGTAATATTATTCAACCCCGGTTGGAATCAAAATCGATCGAATTATTATGTATTATCAATGATGATATCCCGGCAATGGTGGTGGGAGATCCTCTGAGATTCAGACAAATCTTGGTGAACCTGTTGGGAAACGCTTCAAAATTTACGGAAGAGGGTGAAATTGAGATCACGCTAGCTTTAGAAAAAGAGAGTGAAAAAGAGATAATTATACACACAACCATTCGTGATACTGGAATCGGTATTCCCGGTGAGAAACTGACTACTATCTTTGAGCCGTTTCAACAGGTGGATGGAACCATCACGAGAAAATATGGAGGAACCGGGTTGGGCCTTTCCATCTGCAAGAAAATCTCTAAAAAAATGGGGGGTGATGTGTGGGTTGAAAGCCCCGCCCCGGTGATGGCAAACAGCGATTCATCAAAACCCGAAGGCGCCGGTAGTATTTTCCATTTTTTAGCAACCTTCAGAAAACCGGATCAAAAGGAGTTGGAAATTTTCTCTCCCGCTTCGCTTAGGAATAAAAAAATTCTGATAGTGGATGACAATGAAACCAATCTGAAACTACTGAATCACCTGCTATTGTCTGTTGGCGTAGACTTAACAGCCTTGCAGGATGGGAAAGAGGTATTTGATCATCTTTTACAAACACACCTTGAAGGAAAGACTTATGATCTTTGCATTTGTGATATCCAGATGCCGGATTTCAGCGGATACGATGTTGCAGACCAGATCCGGCAGTCCGGAGAGTCTTTTGCCTGTATTCCCCTGGTTGCTTTGTCTTCTACCATTGAGCGTGATTCTCAAAAATGCCTCCAGCATGGCTTCAATGGATTTTTGACAAAACCGATCTTTAAGCCGAAGCTCTTTCGTATGCTTGAAAGCATCCTTGGGGAAACGGGCAGTTTGCAAAAGCTGAAAGCTGGATTGTCATCGAAAATCCATACCCAGTATTCGGTAATGGAATCCCTGAAAAGATCTGCTCGAATTCTTCTGGTGGAAGATAACAAAGTCAATCAGAAACTGGCAGTCTTGATGTTAAAAAAAGCCGGATACCAGGTCGAGGTTGCTAATGATGGACAGGAGGCAGTGGAGCTGTATCAAAAAGGACCCAATGAGATCGATCTGATCTTCATGGATGTTCAAATGCCGGTTATGGACGGCTACCAGGCAACCGAGGAGATAAGAAGACTTGAAAGACAGCTCCTGACGGATAATAAGATTCATAGCCGCAACAGGAGTGGAAGCGAGATCAATCATGTCCCCATTGTTGCCATGACAGCCCATGCCATGAAAGGGGATCGCGAGAACTGCCTGAAGGTTGGAATGGATGATTACATCTCCAAACCAATTGCCAGGAAACAGGTTTTTGACGTTCTGGAAAAATACATCCTGGACGGTTCTCACTGAAGATAAAATTCTCCACCTTAGATATGACAGAATTCAACAGCACTAAATTCACAGTCAAAAACATGTATAAGGATGCCGTTAACAAGGAGTTTGTGTCGCTTGTCTCCCATAGAATGCGTGTAATTTTTTATGATTTAGGACTATTGAACGAATTGAACTTGGCCATTAAGAGGTTGTATTCGTGTTTGTATTGAACCTTACAATTCCAACCCTTTTTTCCTGCATCGTCTTCTTAAAATAATCAGAGGAATAAGCGGGAGTATGGCAAAACCTGCTGATACCTGGTAGATGAGTGGAACGGGTATGAATCCGGACTCTCCATTCATAACGGTATGAATTCCAAAATTATTGATAATGAATGATCCGATTGCCGGTCCGATAACCATCGGCAACATCACCGCAAAAATAAGTCTAACACCCTGAAATCGTCCCCTGGCATCATGCGGCATCAAGTTACGAATCCAGGCGCCGATAACAATCATCATCAGAAATCCGATGCTTTTAATCACCCCGGTAACAGCAAGGAGCCAGAACTCGCCGGTCAAAGAAAATAGAAACTGGCCTAAGGCACTTAACATATAACCGATTATAATCACAGAGAAACCGTATCCGAGATCTGTCAATTTTCCAATGGGGATCGCAAAGCAGATTAAAACCGGCGCTATCAAAGCGGTGAGGATTCCGGCGTTTGTTTTGCTGATATGCAGGTAATTGTTTAGATAGATCAGCTCGTATGGCATGACGATTTGCTGAGAGATGAGAAAGGTAACCATTATCAGAAAAACCAGGTAAAGCTCACTGTTAGCTTTGATGGTTCTTATTGTAAAGAGATCTAATAATTCTCCCAGTGTTTCCCGAATTGTGATCTTTTCCCTCGGTTTTAAATCAGGCCCTTCCTGCAAAGAGAGCGATCCGACCAATCCCATCACCAACACCAATCCGCCCAGGGTGAGGAAAAAGACAAAATAGCCGAATTTGTCGATCAGTAATCCGGAAAGCCCCATTCCCAATATTACGGCAAGAACAGGTAAGATGGTGAGTACCCCTTCCGTCAAACCACGGTTGGTCTCATCCGTGATATCAGTTACCCAGGCATTAAAAGCTGCGTCGTTGGCTGTTGATCCGAAGAAGGTCATAACAGCGTCCAGCAGGATCACAAGAAACACGGCCAGTTGTATGGATTTTACCCAGGAGGCCATGGGATAGGCGATGGTTGAGAGTGCCCATAAGACATATCCAAACAGAATAAATGGTTTCCGCTTCCCAATCTGGTCGCTGATTGTTCCCATGATAAGCGTCGTAACGGTAGCAGTGATCGCACTAACGGCAACCATTATCGCTATGGGGGACGGATCAGGAGTGATCGTATCAAATACAAATGTATTAAACCACGAATTCTCCACGTTCCAGGCAATTTGACCGCTTAGACCAAGACTCACCAGTATGAACCAGTTTTTAGTTCCTAAAGCAGTGGGTTTGTTTTTGGATTTCATTGAGTTTCAACTTTTATAAAAGCCGCATAAAGCTCTTCATTAAGGGAATGAACCAGATCGGAATCTATCTTTTGTATTTTTCGATCATAAGTAAACAATCCGTTGCATTCGATCTCAACATCGCTCAATTGAGTGTAAATGGCTGCCCCCAATCCTTTTGGGATTAATGGTATAACCTGCTTTCGAATCAGATTTCGATAGGCCTGCTCCAATTGCTCCCGGCTTTTATAGGTTTTATACTTAAAATCCCTGTCGGGATCCCAGAGATGGTTTTTACATATAAGACTGTAACCGCCGTATTCGGATAAAAAATAGACACGTTTGTCCTTCGATGGCGGCTTTTTCAATTTTAAGACGTACCGATGACGGCTCCTAAAATCTCCAACACCTTGATCATACCATCCGGATGCGTGGTCGATTAACCGGGTCGGATCATGCTCTCGCATTAACTTCGCAATTCTCTTTGAATCAAACTGCCCCCAAGACTCGTTGAATGGTACCCAAACCATCAATGACGGATGGTTGTGTAAATGATCCATCATCTCCAGCAACTCTCTCTCGAAATCCTTACGAGATTCAACGATTTCCCGGCCTGCCTTAAGATATGCTTTAGGGGTGTTATCGCGTTTGTGCGGACCTCCCAGGGCTATAATCAGGGAGGTTTCTAGATCACCAGCCATGTTTTTACCACCGTTGATCATATCCTGTACGACAACCAGTCCCAGCCGATCCGCATGATAATACCAGCGACGTGTTTCAACCTTGACGTGTTTGCGAACCATGTTAAATCCCATCTCCTTTATCTTTCTAAGATCAAAAAGCAGCGCCTCTTCGCAAGGAGGCGTCATGCCACTTTCCGGCCAATAGCCTTGATCCAGAGGACCGTGGAGAAAACAGGGGGAATCGTTAATATAAATCCGACGGTGTCCCGATAGGCTTTTTCGAATAGAAACGGAACGTATCCCGAAATAACTCTTTACTTCATCGATAAGCAGCTCTTTATCAAACAGTTGGACGGCTACATCGTATAGAAAGGGATCTTCGGGAGACCACAGTCTTGGGTTTGGAATTGAGAGTCTGACCGGTTGATTTGTTAATCCTTTTACTGTTTGGATCTCCTGCCCTTCAGCAAAAACTATAATGTTGCACTCTTCAGCGACTCTGCTTTTGACGGCAACTTCCAAACACTTCGAAGCCGGGTCCGGTGTCAGCTTCAGATCGAGAATATGATTTTCTATGGCAACAGCTTCCAACCAGACCGTCTGCCAAATTCCGCTGGTGGCAGTATAATAGATTTTATCGGGATTTAACACCTGCTTTCCGACCTGCTGCCAGTGCGAATCAGTGGGATCCCATACCGATAGCACGATTTCGTTTTCCCCCTTCTGCAATACCTCGGTCAGATCAAAGGAAAAAGAGATATAACCACCGGTGTGTTCTCCAAGCAGCTGGCCATTAACAAAACAGGCACATTGCCAGTCAACCGCTTCAAAATGTAGAACCACCCTTTTGCTATACCAATCCTCGGGAAGAGAAAAAGTCCGTTGGTACCAAAGGCGCTCATCCGGCTTTAATGCGCGCATTACACCCGAGAGTTCTGTTTCGGGAGCAAAAGGCACTAAAATATCCTCGGTAAAACATTCCGGAATCTTTGAATCTTTTGATGTTATGGAATACGTCCAGATTCCGTTGAGGCTTATCCACTCCTGGCGAACCATCTGTGGACGAGGGTATTCCGGAAGGGGAAGACTTGTGTCAACACTCTCTTTCCAGGGAGTTGAAATTTTATTGTACTTCATGTCTTTTCCATATGTTTAATTTTTATTGAAGCTAAAAGAATGCAAACTAAGTTGTCAAGCTCGATTTTGGTAATAATTTTGAAACCTTTTCAAATATCTCAACCAACTTTAGGAAAATTATGGAAAGTAATGATTCATGTTTTATTGAATCTTATTCTTGACTCTCTGAAATAGGGCATGTTATGTTGCTTATATGGAAAAACTGGAAATAAGAGATTTTAAGGCATTCAAAACAATCGCCTCGGCTTTGTCCGGAGAACTTCGGATAAGAATTATTGAGTTGCTACGTTCTGGCGGGAAAAACCTGCATGAAATTGCTGCTGAATTGGAGATCCCTCTCTCAACGGCAACCGTCAGTGTTCAAAAGCTGGAGGAAGCAGGATTGCTAATCGTGAATTTTAAACCGGGAATTCGCGGAACACAAAAAATCTGTTCCCTGGCGTTCGATAAGGTGAGTTTTATATTGGCTGAACCGAGCAAACCCAAAGTCATAACCGAAACCATCAGCATGCCGGTTGGAAAGTTTACAGATTCCCAGGTAACGGTTCCTTGCGGCATCTGTACTGCGGAAAAACAATTGGGAAGTAAGGACGATATAAAAGTCTTTTTCTTTCCGGAAAAAACGGAAGCCCAGTTAGTCTGGTTTAAAACCGGCTTTGTGGAATACCGGTTCCCGAATCCTGTTTCGTTGGGTGATCTTCCGATTTCGTTGTGCTTTTCAGCGGAATTATGTTCGGAAGTCCCCTTTTTCAATAACTTTGCAAAATCCGATATAACCTTGTGGATTAACAATGTTGAAATCGGAGCCTGGCGTTCACCAGGGGATTTTGGCGGCAAAAGAGGAAAACTGACACCGAAATGGTGGGGGAAGCATAAAACCCAGTACGGTCGATTGGCAACATGGCAGATTAACAAAAACGGATCAACCTGTAATAAAAAAACTATATCGGAGGTTGTGCCGAACCTGCTTTCACTGGATCAGGCCCCTTTCATTTCCGTCCGTTTGGGTGTTAAAACAGATGCAGAGTATTCGCAAGGGGTTAATATTTTTGGGAAACTATTCGGAAATTTCCCCCAGGATTTGGAACTGACGGTTGAATATCAAAGTCGGCTTGTGTGAATTCAATCAGTAAACATCCGATTTTAATGTTTTACGCCAATACCTGAGGCGAATGATGATAGATGAGATAATAAGAAATTGGTTGTCGAAAAATCCAGCCGTCTAATCCGTCCTTTTTTTTATACCAATCATTTTTACCTAAGTTGCCAGTTGGAAAAGGTTTATTTAATAACAGTCCCCTACTTCAATGGCAAAACGATCACAAATGTAGCCCCCTTACCAAGGGAACTCTCCACATAAATATCACCCTGGTGGCCATCAATGATCTTTCTGGCAATTGCCAGGCCCAGACCTGAGCTTTTCTCACCGGAAGTAGGTCTGGCAGACAGTTTTCTATACATTCCAAACAGTTTTTCCTGATCCTCTTTTGATATTCCAGGCCCCTCATCCCTTATTTTTATTATAACATCGGTTTTATCCGCTTCGAGGGATACAAAAATTTTTGATTTTTCCGGAGAGAATTTGGCTGCATTAGAAAGGAGATTATCCAACACCTGTCCAAAACGTTCCGGATCCAGTGTCAATTCTGGGTTATCTTTAAGATCAGATATAATCATGATTTCCTTCTTTTTTACTGTAAATTGATGCAGTCGAATACGATCTTCAATAATGGATCTGATTCTGCAATTTTCGAAGGTCAGTTTCAGATTTCCGCTTTCTATGACAGAGATATCCAGCAAGTCATTGACAAGATTCATTATCTGTTTGCCGGATTTTAATATTAATTCCAGAAACTCACGTTGTTGATCATTAATCTCTCCCAACTCCCCAGTAAGGATCAGGTCTATTACTCCATTCACGCCACTGAGCGGGCTTCTGATATCATGAGTAGCCATCCCCAGAAAATCATCTTTCAGTTTGTTCAGATCTTTAAGATGTTGATTGGTTTCCGTGAGTTGTTTAAGATAACGTGCGTTTTTCAAATGAACCTCGATTCTGGCAAGTACCTCCTCTTTTACAAACGGTTTTGTAAGATAGTCGGCGCCCCCGGCTGCAAAAGCCTTGATCTTGTCGTTAACCTCGGTTAAGGCTGTAATAAACAATATGGGAATCTCCCTGGTATCTTCATCATCTTTTAGGCGTTTACAGACTTCAATCCCGTCCATACCGGGCATCATTATATCCAGGAGAATGATCTCGGGTTCTTTCTTTTTGATATATTCCAGTGCCTGTTCACCTCCCTGGGCAGCAACAGCGGAATAACCGTTTTGAGTCAGAAGACTTCCCAGTACTTGCAGGTTTTTAGGATTATCATCTACAATTAATACTGATGGTTTTTGGTTGGTATCTGTCATTTTTTATCTCACAATCATAGGGGATTAATGATTCGTTTGGAGTTCTTTAATGGTTTTGGATATTGTGGAAAGCGTTTCCTGGATTCCGGAAATATCAAATCCTTCGGCATATTCCAACAATATATCTGCATAAGAAGCAAGAGTTGTAACTTTATGATGTTCTGCCACTGCTAGTAATCTCTTTCCGAACGTTTTGATTGCATCCATCTCCATAACTCCTTTTAATTCCTCCAGTTCAGGAAAAAGCTCATTGTTTACTCTCTCAAGCAGTGTTGGCAGATCTTTGATTTCTGTGATGGGTTGTTTCCCGGGCTCTTTCTCAATCCCTGATGTTACCTTTGTGTTTTCTTTATAAGGTAAAAACCTGGACAACTCCTTTAACAGTGTTTTCATGGGGGCAGGTTTGGACAAAAAACCATCAAATTCACTCTCTTTAATTTTTGACATGGTTTCTGTAAGTACCGATGCCGTCATTACAATAATGGGGATGTCCCTGGTTTTGTCGTTGCTTTTCAGGAGCCTGGTTGCTTCATATCCATCCATCACCGGCATTCTAATATCCATCAAAATGACATCGGGTCGTTTTGTTTTGACAATTTCCAGTGCCACTTTGCCGTTCTCCGCTTCGATGACGTTAAATCCAATTCTTGACAGGGATTCTTGAATGAGTGTTCTATTGGACACTGTATCATCAACTACCAGAATTGTTGCCGGTTCGAATTTGAATCGTAACAGGTCAAAATCCGTGTTTTCGGACACATTTGTTGTCTCTGCCGATGCTAACTGTACCTCCTTCAGGTGAATCTTAAAAAGACTTCCAGCCCCGGTTGTGCTTTTCAGTTCAATCTTACCTCCCATGATACCGACAAGACGTTTACAGATAGCCAGTCCCAAACCTGTTCCGCCGTATTTTCTGTTGCTTTGTCCGTCTTGCTGTTTAAAAGAATCAAAAATTGAAGTCTGCTGATCTCTTGGGATGCCAATGCCGGAATCTTCGACCGACAGAGAAATATTGAATCTGTTTTCAGCCAGCTTTTTTTCCAGGTTGGCGGCGACCTTGATATATCCATTGTCGGTGAATTTGATAGCATTCCCGATCAGGTTAAGTAGAATCTGTCTCAATCGGCTCTCATCAAGGTAAAGACTATCAGGCAGCTCAGGATCGATTTCCAGACGAAATTCGAGATTTTTTTCCTTTGTCCGTGCCTCAAAAACGCTCTGCATTTCAATATATAAACGTGACAGGCTAATGGGCTCATACGACAACTCAAGCTTTCCCGCTTCGATTTTGGATAGATCGAGGATATCATTGATTAAGGTCAGGAGACTCTTTCCGGCAGTCTGGATGGATTCAAGGTAGCGACTTTGTTGTTTGTCCGTTACAATACTGGAAAGCAATTCACTAAATCCAAGCACTGCATTCATGGGAGTTCGGATTTCATGGCTCATATTAGCCAGAAACTCACTTTTCGCCTTGTTGGCGGATTCAGCTTCCTCTTTAGCTGCTTTTAGCAACTCCTGACTCTTTTTTATATCGGTAATATCCTTCTGAACCGCGATAAATCCTTCTATTAATCCTGTCCTATCGGTAATTGGCGAAACTGTTTGTTGCGCATAATAAAATGATCCATCTTTTTTCCGGTTGATTATCTCTTGCTCCCAGGTGTCTCCTTTGAGTATGGTTTGCCAGAAAGTTTGGTAATAGATTGGCTCCATTCTCCCCGATTTCAATATGCGAGGAGTTTTTCCTACGGCGTCATTTTCCGAGTATCCGGTTTCTTTGATAAACGCAGGGTTTACATATTCTATTTTACCCTTGATATTTGTAATAAAAATTATGTGACCGGCTTTCTCCACTGCTTTTTTATACCGCCTTAAGTCTTCTTCCGCTTTCTTTCTATCGCTAATGTCCCTTAGAATCCCAATAAACAACCGTTTCTGCCCAACGCTCATCTCAGTGATTGCCAAGTCAAGATCAGTGATTCCTCCATCCTTACGAAGACCTTTTACCTCCCTTCCAACTCCGATTATTTTGCTGATTCCGGTATTAAGGAAAGCTTTTAAATAGCCATCGTGAGCACTCTTAAACGGTTCGGGCATCAAGGTATTTATGTTTTTCCCGATAATATCACTTGAGTTGTACCCGAATATCTTTTCCGCAGCAGGATTAAAGGATTCCACCCTGGCATTTACATTAATGGTGATAATAGCATCTGCGATATTGTCAACAAGAGCATTTAATCTGGCAGCGTTATCTCGAGCAGAATCTTCCGCCTGTTTTCTGTCCTCGATTTCATGTTCCAGAAATTGTCCAGTCCGAGATAATTGCCTCGATTGGTCTTCAACTTCCGCCTGCGTATAAGCCGCCCTGCCGACGATGACAAGGAGTAATGTCCCAAGAAGCGCAGTAAAGACCATACTGATGGCCAACACCACCCAAGATTGAGCGTAGGAATGAGACTCATACTCGGAATTTGCAGCAAAGTGAATTGTCCATACTCTACCCGCAATTTCAAACGTAAAAGATTGTTTTAGACTGTTCTGTCGGAAGAGGATCTGGTTGGCTGGAGATTCAGTGGAATGGCCTTGAATAAGTTGATATAGCATATTCTGATCTATGGGAGCAGAGTCATCAGAAATGGCAATGTCCAGACCCTTTCGAAAGTAAGACTCAACCGCAGCTTTTACTATATCAGCTATTTTGAACACACCAAGGGCATATCCCATGAGCAAATTCCTTCTGCCGCTGGTAGATCCGGGTATTATTCCTCCTTTATAGATGGGCAAAAGAATAAGAAAACCGAATTGTATACTCTTTGTTTGCATTAGCCTGATTCTTCCGCTGGCAATGGGATATCCCATATCTCTTGCCTTTTCCAATGCCTCCAGCCGTGCTGCATTGGAAGCGAGATTGAATCCCATGGCCAGTTCATTACCCTCTAAAGGCTCAAGATAATAGACAGGATAATAGATATCGCGTATCCTAGCCGGGATTAAATGCCCTTCTTCGTCAAATTCTGTAAAGGTAAAAGAGTAAAGTCCATCCTCCAGGGCCTTGTTTTTGTATGTCTGTCGCAGGTGTTTGGGTACTACCGGAATCCATTCCAGAGCTTGAATGCCCGGTCCCTGGTTTAGTGCATACTGCACAAAATCCCGGAATTCTTTTCTACTGACTTCGCTACTGGCACTGAATAGTCTTTCTATTGAAAATAGGACATCAATATAATCTTTAAACTTCCCACGAAGAGATTGATATATTATGTTTGCTCTTTGCTCGAAAACCAACTCATTGCGTGTTTCTTCGTTTTTATGTACATTAAAGAAAATTATCAGTGAGATAACAAAGAGGGATACCATAGGAATAATAATGAGCAGTCGGCTCCTGACTCTTAATGGATCGATATTCCCGATTGAAGCAAATACGAGGGGGATAAAAAGCACCACCCCTATACTTTCACCGAACCATGAGGTGAGCCAATTAATAAGCAAAGTCGTATCAAACGAATGACCGGTATAAAATAATAATCCCAATTCAAAGGTCGGATTAAGCAAACAGGCGATTGGGCCGGCTAGAAACATAGACTTAAAAACCTGGTTCAAATGACCAAGTTTTGGGGGAAATGAGATGTACTTCTTGATTAAATAGGCTCCTAAACACGCTTGAAGAACTGAACTGGCTGTGGAAAACAAAGAAAGCGCCAATGGAATACTGTGATACTGCGTTGCACCAAGAAGATGAACAGCATTGTGATCCGAAAGGAGGGCGGAAATGGCCAGGGCCGGCCAGATTCGAAACCCGAACAGCAATAAACCGGCTACTGCTATTCCTGCAGCCAGTGATATGGGACCAAAATTCAAGAATACGTACGTCTGTTCCTGTGAAAATTCACATGAGATATAATAAAGAACACCGGTTCCAAAAAAAGCAATCAGCCATTTGAAAACGTCAATAAATTTAGGAGTTTTTCTTCGGGTCATTATAACAAACAGCCGAAGCCAATTAGAGTTAACAAACTGTCATTATGAAAAACAATGCCACTTCAGCTTGGGTTTCATCTTAAAGCTCAATTCGTAAAATGAAGAAATCCATTTCCAATTGTTAACATTATTTTGGTTTTAAAAGCAAATCGTTTACAGGTATATAATATATAAACACCGAGTCTGTTTAAAATAGCAATTATTCAAAACTAAAAAATTATCATTTTATAAATTGCATATGATAAATTGGATTCTTAATCACCGATCGGACATACTTCTTTTTATTGTCTTTTCAATTGGTCTGCAATTGACCCTGATTATCACATTAATGGGGTACGCAATTCTTAATCGCATCCTACAGTCTCGTTTGAGAAAACGATTGGAGAAAAAACATAATACCTGGTACAAGGCACTCTTTTTGTTTCTTGAAGATGAGATAAATGCTTCTGATTATCAAAATCTGGTTTTAAAAAAGGATTATGTCTATTTTGGAGATTTTATCAAAGAATTTCTGTTGGATATTAAGGGCGATGAAAAGTCCAAAATCAGGGATCTTTTAGTAGAGCTGAATTTTGACAATTATCTGTTAAAAAAACTGAATCGTCGAACAACCTGGGAGCGTGTTTATGCCATTTATTTTTTAGGTTTGATGGATTGCCACAAAAGCATTTCAAATATCAGGGATGCCCTTCACGATAAATCCGAATTGGTTCGTTTAACAGCAGCCACAAATCTGATGCAGGTAAAAGATCTGGAATCCCTGGAAACAATCCTGATTCAAATGCAGACAAAAACCGGGAAAGAATATCAGAATCTATTGACAGTCCATCTATTGGAATATGGAACCTCTATTTTAAAGGAATTAGAACGCATTTTCAGATCGATTGAACTATCAGACTGGATTAGATCCATTTGCGTGCAGATATTCGGATACTATGTTTATACAGATGTTCAGGACAAGGTAATTGAAGTCTATACAGCAACTGAAGACCCGGAACTAAAGATCTCGTGTATAAGTGCTCTAGCGACAAATGAAGATCCAACGCTAATTGACTTTTTTGAACAACAATTGGATCACAATAACCAATCAATCGTGATTGCATCAGTCAAAGCCTTGGGACAACTGGGAATCGCCACCTCGGCCAGACGTTTGATAGAATTTGTTGATAGTGACGATTTCTGGGTGGCTAAAAACTCGATTGAGGCACTTACTCAATTAGGAGAATCCGGGTTGAAGCTTTTGGATGAAGCAGCAGCATCCTGTAATAAACAGATGAACAGGGACTTAATTACAGAATTTACGAAACAGTAATCGAAACTTCAGTATCAGTGTCGTTAACTCATGAAATTAAATGTATTCAATAGACCTTCATAACCAGAACACAGAAAGTTTTAATTTATTGCAGGGAATAACGGTAGGGCGGCCTTACATGGCCGCCTTTGAGTTAATTCTGGCGGGGATGTAACCCCACCCTACCATTTGTATTTTGCATTTTTGGTAGTTCAATGAAGGTGTAAGACCTTAAGTTAAAGGCATTGACTTCAGTAAAGTCATTACAAGAGACCTGTAACAAAACGGTATTCGGATTTTTATATGATTTATCAAATTATCTCTTACTGGAATTATTTTGTTTTGTTGTATTTTTTAATCGTCAACTTTGTGTACACGATTTTGATTCTTATCTCTTTTTTCAGTATAAAAGCCTACCTGAAAAAAAACCGGGTTGTGGACTTAAAAAAACTGATTCAATATGCAAAATTCCTTAAACCCATTTCTGTATTAGCACCGGCTTATAATGAAGAAAAAACAGTTGTAGAAAATGTCAGATCGCTTCTGGATCTGAATTACCCGGAGTATGAAATCATTCTTATTAACGATGGTTCAGCCGATGGAACATTAAATCTTTTAATTGAAGCATACCAGTTAGAAAAAATTGTACGGGCAAGTCCGGGAAAGTTGCAAACAAAACTAATCAAAGGGATTTATGGTTCCCAAAAATATCCCAATCTTTTTGTCCTCGACAAGGAAAATGGCGGGAAGGCTGACGCCCTGAATGCCGGCATCAATGCCTCCAGGTATCCAATTTTTACTGCAATTGATACCGATTCCCTTTTGGAAAGCAATGTGCTGTTGCAAATGGTGAGACCATTTTTGGAGGATCCCAATACTGTTGCAGTAGGAGGGGTAGTAAGGATTATTAACGGTTGTTCAACCGATTCCGGGAACGTCTCCCAGTTACAATTACCTGATAAACTGCTGCCTCTTTTTCAGATTGTGGAATACTTTAGAGCTTTTCTGTTTGGTAGAGTTGGATGGGAAGCATTGAACATGTTATTGATCATTTCAGGGGCATTCGGTATGTTTAATAAAGCTGCAGTTCTGTTTGCAGGAGGTTATCGAACCGATACGGTCGGTGAGGATATGGAGTTGATCACCAGATTGCATCGAGTCATGAAAAAATCCGGGAAAAGATACCGAATTCGATTTCTACCCGAACCCGTTTGCTGGACCGAGGCCCCGGAAACCTTGGGAGTACTGTCACGTCAGCGTAATCGTTGGCATCGTGGACTGCTGGAAAGCATCCGTTTTAATTTCCAGATGGTATTAAATCCCCGCTACGGCAGAATGGGACTGTTTGCAATACCGTTTGCCCTGTTTGTGGAAGGACTTGGACCTATCATAGAGTTTACCGGCTATCTGACTCTCCTGATTTCCTGGTATTTGGGTACTCTCGATCCGTTATTTGCCATAACCTTTTTAGCCGCAGCCATATTGCTGGGTGTTGCCATGTCCACCTCAGCTCTGGTAGTAGAGGAGATGACATTCAGGCGCTATCCCGGCATGAAAATGATTATTGTTCTATTTTTTGTTGGAATCGTAGAAAATTTTGGATATCGTCAGATGAATGCGTGGTGGCGATTAAAGGCGATTTTTGATTTTTTAATCGGAAAAAAATCCTGGGGAAAGATGCAGAGATCAGGATTCACAAAAAAACAGACGAAAGAAACTGAAGACAATGGAAATAAGCCAAAAGCTATTTAACAGGCTAAGCTTGATTATCTGGGCATTGATACTACTCTCCGTCACCCCGAGCCTGGTCTATCTGATAACCGGCAATCTGGTCATCATTGATACCCGGGAACCTGTCTGGCTAATTGTGTTTCTTTTATCATTATCAATGATTTACTATGCTTCAAATAAAGAACTCGGTTATTTGATCATCGCCTTTCTTCTTATCAATATTGGTCTTTTGATCAGGGTGGATTTACTCCTGATCGAATACTCCTCTCTGTCGGATTTCCAGATTCCTCTTTCCTCAATCGGTATTGGACAGGGGGCTAATATTATCATGACACTCCTATTCCTGGGGGCAGTGTCCACCGAGCATATTAATGACAACCTGATTTTAAAGCGAAAAAAGCATATCCTGATCGGATTGGGGATATTTACCGTGTTTACTGTTGTAACCAGATTAATTCCGGATGAGTGGGCTAACTCCAATCTTAAAATAGGGACTAATATCGCAGGAATACTGGAAATAGGAGCACTTTTTGGGCTGCTGGCAGGCACTGTAATATTTTTGCCCAGAGGATTGCAGAAAGTTGATAATCTTTTCTCCAAATCGATTTTATTAAGTTTTCTTCCCATGATAGTTGCCCAGATTCATTCACTATCCTTCCATTTGGGTTACCCCGGGAAACATTTGTTGGCGGAATATTATATCCGTTTGATATCATTCGTAGTCTGGACAACTGGATTATTGTTGGAAACAATAATGGCAAAATCTTCCGACACAAACCTCATACAAATGCTTAATCAAAACCGGAATAATTACATCAAAAAAATGCAGGAGCTGGATTCAGTATTTATGTGTGTTGAGGAAGGAATAGTAATTACTAATAACACGGGCACTATCATTGAGGTTAATCCGGTTATGGAAAAACTACTTGGAATTAACAACAACAGTGCCTTCAGTAAAGCCGTCTTGCCCAAGGTTGTCCCTCTTTTTGACTTAAACGGAAATGCCCTGCCACTTAGTGAATCCCCTATGATTAAAGCCGTTTTGTTTAACAAAACAGTGATTCGCCAACCACTACAATTAAAGCAGGGAGAGGATACTATCGACGTGTTGGCGACGGCGTCACCAATCAAGGATGAACAAGGTCAGATAAAGGGCAGCATTACCGCATTCAAAAACATTTCTGAGATAAAAAAACTGCACAGGGCAAAAAATGAATTTATTGCCACAATTTCTCATGAATTGCGCACGCCCCTATCATCTGTTATCGGCTATATTGATCTGGTGATAGATGAGGAAGCGGGAAAAATAAATGCAGAACAGAAAGAATTCCTGCAGGTTTCCCTTCAGAATGCATTAAATTTAAAAAGACTGATTGATAACCTGCTGGATATGGAAAGCATAGAAAGCGGTCACCTGGCACTGGTAAAAGAACCCATTTTTCTTTCTGATGTGATTAACGATGAAATACTGCTTTTTAAAACCAAAGCAGAAGAAAAAGGATTGAGCTTCATTTATGATATTGAATCAAATATCCGGGTTATTGGTGACAGGCGTAGATTAGGTCAGGTTATTGATCACCTGTTGACCAATGCATTAAATTACACTAAAAGCGGAACAATAGAATTTCGAGTATCAACGCACAGAAACCAGGCCAAAATAAACGTGAAAGATACCGGTGTCGGTATGTCAAATGTTGAACTGGAATCCTTGTTTGATACACTAACCCGCTCAGATGATGATTACGTTAGGAGTATCAGAGGCACAGGTCTAGGATTGCCCATTATCAAAGCTCTGATTGAACTGCATCATGGTTCAATTGAGGTAAAGAGTGAAAAAAATGTTGGTTCGGAATTCATCGTGTTTTTGCCCATGTTTAAAAATTAGGTTTAGAGTCCACTCCGAAAAGCCGATTTTCTTGTCATTCCGGCTTCCGAGCCGGAATCCAGATTTTAAGTTAAATCTTATGGATGCCGGATCAAGTTCCATAAGCGCTTACTTAAGCAAATATTGCCAAGAGCAAGGATTACGGTAGGGCGGGGTTACATCCCCGCCAGAACCAATTCAAAGGCGGCCATGTAAGGCCGCCCTACCGTTTTGAAAAACTGAATTTTGTATTGAAAATATCCTTATTTAAGCGCTTATGGGATCGGGCCTGTCCTCAGCTTGACTGGGGATCCGGCATGACAGCGGTTCAGATTTTCCATGGTTTTTCGATTATTGAGTTAAAAGCCTTAAATTGAACATTATAATACTTTTCGAAGTGGACTCAGTTTATGTTTCTCTCTAAATAATTGTTTGCTTATATTTTTTTAAAGATTTGCCATGACTATAAAAATCGTGTTCGCCGAAGATGAAGAACATATAGGAAGGATGGTTGAATTCAAGCTTCAGAAGGAAGGATTCGAAACCTTCTGGGCCAAAGACGGAGTAGAAGCTCTAAAGATTGTCAGCCGAGAATTGCCGGATTTGGTACTATTAGACATCATGATGCCCAAAATGAACGGTCTTGAGGTTTTAGAGGCCATTAAAGGGAATGACCAGCTGAAATCCATCCCGGTGGTTATGTTGACAGCAAAAGGTCAGGAGTCGGATGTGGTAGCCGGAATTGACAAAGGGGCTGCTGATTATATTATTAAGCCGTTTCGTCCTGCCGAATTGGTGGCCAGAATCAAACGTTTGGTAGCTGTTAAGCCAGCTGGGGGGTAACTTAAAAAGCCTGCCACCAATTGAATTCCAACTGGAATCCGTTTTTCCCCTACTTCAGAAGCTTTAGCCGTTGATGCCATTGAGCGATAGACTCGTCCGGATATTGATCAAATAGTTTATCCCTCGGATTATTGTTTTCTTCAATCCAACCGGCATATCAATCTTCATTCCCGATAATCCAGAGTTGTGGAATAGTGCAATAAGGTCCCTGATATTCTTTCATAATTACAACGAAATATATAATTTTTTTTACTCCCCACCTGAATACAGGCAATCAGGGCATTCATGACTTGTTAAATTGCTATTGAATAACTCGTTTGATACTATAATAATTAAAAAGAAGTGTTGAATCCTGGGATATAATTCAAAATCGTTTCATTTTCTGACTGCGAATCGACTATGTGTAAACAGATATTGCTCGCCTTTGTTTTCCTATTATGCCTGGGGCTGACGACTGCAATTTCGGATATTTCATCTCCTACCCAAGGTTTTATTTCCACAGAATACATCGAACTGAAGAAACAAAGTTCCGGCGACTGGCAGCATACCGACCCTGTTTATTTCAAAGCAGGAATCTCAGTTGGTATTCCTGCAATTATAGAGGTGATAGTCAATCCCGCGAACTCCGGCGGAGATTGGAATCCATGGTTCATCAGGTTGGGCATTTTGCTTCTGATTATTTTACCTTTAATCCTGGCGATTACCTTCACTTATTATATCCGCTTAAAGCGTGAAATTGTTGAAAGACAACAGAAAGAAAAAGAGTTGGAACAAAGCGAACGGCGCTATAAAAGTCTTTATCAGGATACACCGGCGATGTTTCATTCGGTTGATCGGAACGGATTCTTACTCAGCGTGAGCAAGAAATGGCTGGAAACGCTTGAGTATCCCCGTGAAGAGGTTATTGGAAGAAAACTGATCGACTTTATGACTTTATCCTCAAAAGAATATTCGGAATCCACGGTTTTTCCCGCCTTTCTCAAGTCAGGGTCTCTTGAGAACATTCAGTATCAGTTTGTAAAACGAAATGGTGAAGTCATTGATGTCTTGTTGTCAGCTGTTTCGGAAAAAAACAAAAAGGGTGATGTTATCCGCTCATTGGCCCATTTAAACAATATTACCAATCAATTAAAAACCGAGAGGACTTTACGAAAAAGAGAGGCGCAAATACTCAATCAACTGGCAGAGATTAATCAGGTATATGACCTGTCTCCCGTTGGATTGGCACTTCTGGATAAGGATTTACGATATATTCGGATCAATAGGGTGCTGGCTGATATCAACGGATTTCCAGCTGAAGATCATGTGGGAAAATCTGTTTTTGATATTTTGCCTGAATTTTTAATTGATTTGAAGAGTATATACGAGTCTATTCGGGAATCTGGCGAAGCGAGACTGAATGTTGAAATTGATGAAACGACTGCAGATGATCCCCTAAACATTCGCAATTGGATTGGTAACTTTTTGCCTATAAAAACAAAAAACGGGGAAATCGAAGCAATAATTGTCGCTCTTGTGGAGATCACCGAGCGAAAGAAAGCTGAAGATCAGTTAAGAAAAGCCAAAGAAGATGCTGAAGCTGCAAACAGGGCTAAAAGTCGGTTCCTGGCGAATATCAGTCATGAAATCAGAACACCGCTCAATTCAATCATCGGTTTTAGCCAGATACTGTTCAACAAGGCACAATCGATCGGATCACCTGTTGAAACAATCAATCAATTAAACAATATCAAAAGCAGTGGACAGGAACTCTCCGAATTGATTGATAATCTTCTCGAAATCAATAAAATCGCTTCAGGTAGAATTACGGTCAATCTGGAACCGATCAATCTGATGGAGCTTGTTAAAACTGTCTATAACATAAATCGGGCAAATGCTGAAAAAAGAAGTATACAATTCAGTCTTACCATGGATCCAAAGCTGCCTAACTATATTGAATCTGACCAGTCCAGGCTTAATCAGGTTTTGATGAATCTGGTTGCCAACGCTATTAAATTCACCCCGGACGGGAAACATGTGGCGTTCAATGTTAATCGAGATAACGGTTTTATAGTATTTGAAATTATTGACCAGGGAATTGGGATCTCGGATGAACAGATCGCAACCATATTTGAGACATTTGAGCAGGAGGATAGTAGTTCCACCCGCAAATTTGGCGGGTCGGGTTTGGGATTGTCAATTGTTAAAAGACAACTGGAGATTTTGAAAGGTACAATTGCGGTTCAAAGCAAAAAGGGCGAGGGGACTTCATTTATTGTCAGACTTCCTGAAGTTGAAACCAGCCGGACTGACAAATCAGTTGAAATTCCTTTTGATGAACACCACTTTTCCAAAGATAATACGGTTCTGGTTGTAGAAGATGACCCCATGAATCAGGAACTAATGAAATCCTTTTTTTCCGATTTCGGTTTTAACGTGGTTTTTGTTGAAGATGGTATAAAGGGTTTGGAGCAAACAAAATCACTCAAGCCTGACTTGGTTTTTATGGATATTCATATGCCAAGAATGGATGGATTAGAGGCAATAAAGGCAATCAGGTCTGATAAAACGCTGAATCATATTCCAGTTATTGCATTATCTGCAGATGCCAGTATCGACGTCAAAAATGAAGCGTTATCCTTCGGGTTTAACGATTATCTCTCGAAGCCGTTTGATATTTATGATCTTAACCTTTATCTTTCGAAATACCTTAAAAAGGATGTAGCTTGTTCAGACTTGGTTCCAAATGAAGAAAGATTGTTGCTGCCAGACAATATTGCATCTGAAATTAAGATCGACTTAAACGGATTAATCAACACTCCCAGAGAGTATTCAAACCAACTACTAAATCAGATCGACAAAATCAGAGACAAAATACGCCCCTACCAAACCCCTTATTGTTCTCAATTACAGGAAATAGAGAACGCCATCTATGAATGTGACGAAGGCAAGTTGGATCGTCTTCTGGAAAACCTGCTATAAACATTGTTGTGACTTCAGCCGGTTTAATCACATATTACATTCTCTTTTTTATTCATCTTGGTAGTCGTGGTGTTCACATCGCCGGAATTACACTGAATCCGGTTAAAAGCTGGATGAAACAGATTGCCCGGAATGTGACAATGGCAGACTGGGGCTTCTTATCCAAATGCGACTATTTGATTCATGATCGGGATTCAAATTTTTATGAATCCTTTTGTAGAATTATTAAATCGGGTGGTACGGAGCCCCTGAAATTACCTCCTCAAAGCCCGAGCTTGAGTTCATATTCGGAGAGATTTGTCTTATCAATAAAATCTGAATGCATATCAGGGCCGATTTTCTTCGGAGAGCAAAGCTTACGGAAAGCCTTGAAGGAATAGATAATCCATTACCATGAAGAATGAAATCATCAGGGAAAGGATAATCACTAACTGTTTCCGGCTCAAGATTTCGATCCTGATGAGAAAGAAAGAGAAATTACCTGCAGATCACGGCTCGGAAGAGTATTCAAATACTACTTTAGATCCCCTGCCTGAGGGCGATGGATGGGATAATCGCAGAAAAATCTCCGCAAACTCCATAAAAACAAGGCTTAACGTTGATTTTACTTTTTTACCTCACGAGTTTCAGCAGAAGGTATGACTGGAATGGGAAGAGTAGGAAGGATTTTGGTGGATGTTCCGGAGCATTGCCCCTTATTAGTGATAGAAAATAGTAACGATCATCCAGTCACAACTGAAAAACTAGATACGCTTCCTTTTTTAGGTTGAATAACAATGTTAATATCTTGATCAAGCAGATGAAGGAATTTAAAAAGTCTTTCGATAGAAAATCCATCCAAAATTCCATTTTTCAAGGCTGATACTTTTGGTTGACTGACTCCAAGAATCTTCGCGGATTGGGCCTGTGTCAGTTCACGTGATTGTATAATGCTATAAATCCTAGCTGCTATCATGGCCTTATGTTGGTATTCATCTGGTTTTTTTATTCCAATGTCATCGAAAACATTGCCCGAACTGGTTTCATATTCGATTTTTTCTGTCATTTTTTCTCCAATGCTTGAGCTTGTTTAAGCGTTGTTTTATTAAGTCGACTTCTCTTTTTGGTGTTTTGATACCGGTAGTCGCTTTCTTCTGAAAAGCGTGAAGAATATAAATTTGATTACCGATCTTGGTTGCATCCAAAGCCCTATATGTGTCAGAAGCATAGTTGCTGACAATTTCAAACACACCATCAATTCCTTTAAACGGCTTGGCAGTGTCATGCTTTTTCCCTTCCTGTGCTAAATGCAAAGCAAATCCAATTTGCTTCTATACATCGTCTGGAAACTGTTGAATTTTCTTTTTTGTTGATCCCATCAAAATAATTTGTTTTTGTATTCTTATACTAATCAATTATCCCATATCTGGGATAAATACAAGAAATGTTTCAGCCCAAATCCCAGCCCTGAATAGCCCATTCCCTAGTGACCTTAATCGCACTGCCGTGATCTTCCGGGACACACGAATCTTCAGACAAAAATCTTAATAAACAAAGATACAGATATGATTTGATGGAGTTACAACAAGTGAAATGACTGATAACGAAGGTATTGGGGTAAAATGGTGGAAAAAGAAACTTTGTTGGAATTATTGGGTTTGGGGGGCAGGTGGTCGGTTGGAAGACCAGAATGGAGAAAATTCCAAACGAAAATACTCCCTATATTTTCAGAATTCTATGCATATATACGCAATAACGCAAGCCTGACCCCTTTATATATACGCAATAACGCAAGCCTGACCCCTTTATGTAAATGATAGCGTTTCCAAGAGATCAAAGCAATCCGGGATGCTTGCATAATCGCCCGCAGGATGGGCAATAGATTACCCTTCTTTCTATTCCAAAGTAAGTCAGTGGACAATGAAATGCCCGCCCTGCAAATTTATCACTTGGGGGAAAAGGACACTTGTACGATATTTCGGTCTAGTGTCCTGAAAATCGCACAGTTTTCGTTTATTTTGTTCTTTCCAACACCTCTTACATCAAGGGGAGAGGCCAAAAAACATTTCTAATATCAGCTAACAAGATGTTATTTACTAATTTCTTATCGCATGGCACCGTTGTTGTAACTTATCCTGGTGGATATAAACACCTATCAAGCAAGCACTAGAAATACGGAAAAAGATCTGCTGCTGCTACTTATATAAGTTTGTATAAATCAGATACAACAGAAAATGGCTTAGTGGTTGTTCGATAGTATCAGCAATTAATTACGGTTCAATTATGCGATTAAACTCGGTTTCAGTAATATTCATAATTATTCTTCTCTTTGTTGCTTTTGGCTGCCAACCACCTTCCAGTAACGGCAATAATGGATCCCAGGAAGAAACAGAGGGAACCGGAGGAGAAACAGAAAGCAAAACAACATTTTACATTGGAGATCAAATCCGTTTTTCAACGACAAATGGAAGTGAGATTTTAGGGACCGTCATCGATCTCGATGGAGATGAAGAACCAGACGGTGTCGACCTGGACGAGGACAGCTCCACGCTGGAGTTCGTTTTTCTCAGCAACACTTCATCGGGTGCTTCACTTCAACCTATTTTACAATCCTCAGATGCTGAAGGTGCTACTGTCTACGCCGTCGATACGGATGGTGATGCAGTGGCTGATTTCTACCTGCGGGTTTTGGATTTTGAAGAAGGCACCGTGGAATTAAACACTGATTCAGATGGGTCGGGTACAATTGTTAAACTAATCGTGAACGCATCAGGAGAAGTAACCGGTATCGACAAAGATGAAGACGGTTCAACCGATATCACCGTGATTTCCTTGCGGGAAATCACGGATGCAACTGCTCCCACTCCCGGGAATTCTGGAATTATAACCATATCCAACCTGCTCAGTGCTTCAATGACACTAAGCTGGACCCAGGCATCCGATAATGCCGTATCTGCTCAATATTTGAAATACAAGGTGGTGCAATCCTCTTCAGATAATATTGCAACGATAGCAGCAGCCAATACCGAAGGTGACGGCAGAAAAACAATTTTGAACTGGACACTAACCGTGCGTACTTTGAACGTCAGCGGATTGGAAGAATTAAAGACCTATTATTTTGCAATTTTAGTCAAGGATCCGGCAGGCAACATGGCGATCTATCAGGCATTCGCCCAGACAACAGCCGAACTTCGATTGACCGGTAACTGGCTTGATATAGGTGATGATCAAATGTACCTAAACTACAGTAGCAATAATAATGCGGAAAGCCCGGCTGTAACCGTATTTGATTCCAAAATCTATGTAACCTGGAAGGAGAAGGATGAAATCAGAGTCAAGGAGTGGGATGGAACGGATTGGAGTTTCATCGACGGCAGTTCCGACAGCGGGATAAACAGTGATGATGCTGCTACGCCTAAACTTGGTTTCATGGGTGATGATCTTTATGCGATTTGGACCGAGGATTTTGAAGATGAAGAATATGACGATGAAGAAGGCGTTCGGGTTAAAAAATGGGACGGGTCTGATTGGAGTTCAACGACTAATTGGCCGGGATTGAACTATTATGAAAGTAGTTATGATTACCATAGTGGGTTTCATCCCGCTTTAATCACTTATAATGCTAAACTCTATGCTGTTTGGGCGGAAGGTTTCTCCTCGTGGTATAAGTATATCCGGCTGAAGGAATGGAACGGTTCTGATTGGACTTTCATTGACGACGACGATGATAGAAACGGGCTTAATTACACATGGAAACATACCGAGTCTGCATCTCCTGAACCAATTGTTTTTGATTCAAAGCTGGTCATGATATGGAGCGAGACCCTGTGTCCCTATACTTATGATCCGGAGATTCGTCAGATCCGCGCCAGAAGATGGGATGGCGGCACCAATTGGACCTTTATCGATGGAAATACTGATTTCGGTCTGAACTATGATCCTTCCAATGACGCATACAATCCTAGCACAACGGTATTTAATTCCAAACTCTATCTGGCCTGGAGTGAAGATAACAGCTCCGATGTCAAACAGATCCGGGTGAAAAAATGGGATGGAAGCTCCTGGTCCTTTATTGACGGCAGTTCAGATGCGGGATTAAACTATGAAAGCGGCAACAGTGCGGATTACCCCTTCATCACATCGTTCGATTCAAAATTATTTGTGGCCTGGAGCGAGTATGACGGAACCGATTACATCCTGAGAATCAAGGAATGGGATGGAGACAATTGGCGGTTCGTTGATGGGAATACTGCTGATGGTCTGGTTTACGATTCTACAAAATCAAAAGTCGACGCTCAACCGAAATTGATTGTCTATCAGTCCGACCTCTACATTCTATGGATCGAAAAGAATGCGAATACATCGCAAAAGAAGCTGCTGCGTATAAAGATGGCAGAGATGGAATAACGCATTGAACCGGCTTTCGAACCTCTTCTCCCCCAGGATAAGTCTTTTCGCGTCTCTTAGATTTAACCAATTGATTTTTTTTAGCCCCTTCAATACTGCAAAACGTGCAGAAGTTCTTGCTTAACGACTCATCGGTTGACTTAACTTCGATTAGATGGGTGATTTGTTCATTGATATTTACTGCAAAATCAATTTCTTTTCCCTCTTTGTTACGAATATAGTGCAGTGTTGAATCAACACCGGTTTCATCCTCAAGCCGGTGCAATTCTTTTAAAAGAGCGTATGCCACCAGGTTTTCCAGTTTTACTCCGACATCTCCAATCACTTGTCCTGTATCGAAAAAACAGAACTTGGGCATTTTAAGAATGGCGCGCACAATGTTTCGGTTCCAAGGATACACCGGGAAAAAAATGTAAAGATTCTGCAATATCGAGAGCCAACGTTTAACCGTCTTGGCATCCCGCTGTAAATCCCTTGCCAAACTGGCGTATGAAACCAGTAAACCGACATTTCGCCTCAGCAACTCAATAAGCGTCTCAATTGATTTATAATCGATTACTGATTCGAGATCGATCAAATCCTGCCTCAGCACAATATCCAGATGCGTTTTCTTCCAGCGTTGATAATACTGATCATCGTTTTCCAGGAAGGGCTCCGGAAATCCTCCAACACGCAGCAAGCGATCCATTGATTCTTCAGGGTTGATGAAACCAGCTGTTTCTTTGATATCAAAGGGTGTAAGCGATACTGAAAAAACCGCCCTGCAAGAGAATCCCCAACCTTTCTGGTCAAATCCAACCTTGCACTACCGGTAACAATCATTTGTGGAGATATTCCCTCTACATCATAGATACCCTTTAACCAGGATTTCCAATTGTCCATTTTGTGGAGTTCATCAAAAACAATCAAATCCCGTTTTCGATCCCAAGACTTCTCCTGCATCGACAGCCGATGCTCAGCAAAATCATAGTTCATATAATCGTGCCTATCCGACAGCATCCTGGCTAAAGTCGTTTTACCACTTTGCCGGACCAGATAATAAAACGATTTTTCGTTCCAAATCCCGCTTTATGCTCTCTGTAATTAATCTGCTTTTCATCTCTAATCGATTGATTGTTTTCGACTAATTAAGGCATTCATTCCCGAAAAGTCAATACCAATCGGGAATCCGATCCTGATTGGTCGTTGCTGAATGAGAATTCATCTACTTCTTTTTCAATTCCAACTCCGCTTTAAAAACAAAATACCTGGCCCCCATTTCCTTTGCCAGGGATACAGCCGTTTGAAAACAACATTTAACATCGGCTTGATTCTCATTCAAAGCTTTCAGGGATAAACCTTTAAGCAGGAATAATTCAGGCAAGAAATAGCGTTCACCATATTTTTTACCAAAAACGATATATTGGTTTAGCCGCTTAACAGCTTCATGATACAGTCCTTTGTCAACTTCTATCTGGGCTATCAGGTAGTTCCAGTAGGTGGCGCCGATGTTGATGTTGGTTTGCTTCCACGTTTCAAAAGTTTTAACTGCAAGATCCAGATCCGAATCTACCCAGGCTTGATAGTAGTGACCGAAGTTCAGCCAGTTTGGGAGCTGATATTTTGTAGCCAATTCCAACAATTGATGATTTTCCCGTTTAATGGATTCCTTATCACGGCGATAATGCCGGACCCCCATTTTATAGGCGAGTACATTTGCCTCCAACTGGACATTCCCAAGCGCTTTTGATCTTTTCATAGCAGTTTGAATCGACCGATCTGCTTCCTTTTGCCGGTCCATGGCAACACACAAAACGGATTTCATCGACAAAGCCATGATTTTGGCATCGTGACCGAATATCGCAAATTGTTGTGCGTCCCTTTGGTCATCATAGAGCTCGATTGCCTGATTGAATTGTTGCAAAGCCGTTGTAAGCTTTCCCTGTGTGTGTTTTCCCAATCCGCTGATAAAAAAGATCAGGCTTTTATACCCCTCATCCCGACTGGTTTCCAATATTTGATTCAGCTTTGCGGACAGTTCATCCAATTTGGGATATTCACAAGCAAATATATGTTTTGCATACAGATCAATCAGTTGTGTGGACAGCAACTTGGATCGATCGGACATCTTGCGGCTGACCTTTTCCGATTGCGACAGTATCTCTTGCGTTTCCCTGGAGGCATACCCCTTCAACGCGATTGTTGCGGATTGAAGTATTTTCAGCAAATCCAGCTGTTTTGCGGCAGAAGATTCATCATCTTCAAGCTGCTCTATCCATTCCAACGCTTCATCTGCTTTTTCAATTGCATCCTGATATAGAAATTTCGATAGGGCTATCTTCGCAGCTTCTAAACCGTAGTCCGCAGCTCTGCTGATTTCACCAGCTTTGGACCAGTGATAGCTCAGCAATTCCGGTTGATCCCTTTCCATCCCCACAAACTCCGATTCCAGGATTGAGGCAACTCTTCCATGAATTTCAAATTTTTGCTGCTGAAGAATACTATCATAAGCGGAGTCACAAATTAACGAGTGGTAAAAATAGTAAACAGGTACAGCACCCGGTCTATGTTGGATCTGAATGATACCCGCCGATAAAAGTTGATCCAAATCCGCCAGCAGAACGGACTCATCCTTCAGGGACAATCGCGAAAGCAGATCATAGTCAAATCTCCTGCCGATGACACTGGCGATTTGAGCTGTTTCCTTAGCGACACCGAGTTTATTGAGTCGGCTTGCCAACAGAGTTTGTAAGGTATTGGGAATCTCGAACTTAAGCTTATCAGCAGTTCCTCCTTTTGATTGCCGTTCGAAATCGATCAAAATCCGGATCACTTCCCTGGCAAATAAGGGAATACCATCGGAACGCTCGATGGCTGTTGCGACAAAATCATGAGGAAGCACAATTGATCCCGCAACATTCCTGACGATCTCTTCGATTTCCTCATCCATTAAGCGACCCAGTTTGACTGATTCAATAGTTTTTTCCCGTTGATCTCCAGGGAATGGTACACGAGATGTCATCAACAGCAGGAGTTTTCCTTTGCAGACCTCAGAAAACCAGGTAAGAAATTCCAGCGTAACGGTATCCGCCCAGTGAAGATCTTCAAAAATGCAGATCGTGGGAATCTGCTGGGCCATCTTTAAGTAAATACCGGCAATCGCTTCAAACAGAAGAGACTTCTGCTTTTGTGGTGCAATTTCTGGCACCGGATATTTTTCCGTTTGGTACCCGAACCAGAGGCACAATATTGGCAGGATGGTTTTTGAATCGAGGCTAAGCTTCTCCAGACCTGCTTCAAGCAGCGCAATATTTTCATTTGCCGACTGGTGAACAGACAATTCATACTGGTACCGCAAAGCTTTTAGAATCGGGAACAAAGCCATTTTCTGTCCCTCGGGAACACAGCGAAATTCAATACCTCTCCCTGAGTTGTAACGTACTTGTCTCACAAATTCTGCAACCAGAGTCGATTTCCCGATCCCGGCTTCACCTTCAATAAAGACTGGTATCCCCTTGGTTTTAAAATGTTGTTTCAGTGTATGGAGTTCGTTAAAACGACCGACGAAGGGCCGACCGGTAATTTTGAGAACGCTACCTGCCACACTTTTAGAAACCTTCTCTTCGATGGCCCTGAACACATTTAAAACTCCCGGTGGTAAAGAAATGTCTGAAGAGACAACTTCACATTTAATAAAATCTTTGATTAACTCGTGGCATTGGTCAGATAAATAAATACATCCGGGAACCCTATCTTTGGTCAGTTTGGCGGCAATGTTTTGAGTCAGTCCCAATATTTTCACCCGTTTCTTCGTTTTTCGAACCGTTGCCATCCCGGTATGCAAGCCGATAGTCACGGATAGTTCTATCCCGTATTGAGACTGCAGCATATGACCACGTTGGGTCATGGCCGTCATCACTTGCAAAGCGACACCGGCGGCTCGTCGCACATCCGTATCTGCCACCTCAGGGAATCCGAAGATTCCCATGATTATCTCTCCCACATTTCCATCAACATAACCACCGGCTCTTTCAATCAAGGAGATACAGCGATCCTGAATATCTCCGAACACCTCATCGATCTCCTCATATTCCGATTCCATCTCGCTGTAATCCAAAACCAGGGACAGACAGAGAGCTGTAACCTGCCTTCTTTCCCCCGGCTGCTCTTCCATTTTTACAGCAATTGTATCAACAACATTAACGTCCTCCCCCAAATTTTCCGGATCAACCAGATAACCGCTTTGGTTTTTGATGCCTTCAATATCGATGGATTTAAGCCGGGAAAACACAATGGAGGCGTCGCCGGCTCGCCGGTCCGTTGACTTCTGCAACACCCAATCGAAAAAGGTGCCCAATTGATGATTTCTTAGAGTAGAGGAAAGAGGAACAGGCTGCGTTGACAATTGACTGCGCACCACTTCCGCAACACTTTTCCCGCCAAAAGGAGTTGTCCCGGTGAGACACTCCAGGTACGTTAACCCCCATGAATACAGATCTGTTTTGGTGGAAACCGGTTCCCCTCTAAGTTGCTCAGGCGCCGAATATGCCGGGGTTCCCAGAAAGTCCCGTGTTTTGGTCAAGTTGTCGGAGGCTTCCTGCTTATCGAGAAGGAAGGTACCAATCCCAAAATCAAGGATTTTTGCCTGCTCGTAAGCTCCGGTTTTCTGGAGCATGATGTTTTCCGGTTTTAAATCACGATGCACAATTCCCTGGGAGTGGGCTGCAGCCATGGCATCCAGAAGCTGCAACATCAAATCAGTTGCCCGTTGTACGGTGAGTGCGCCTTCGCGCTTGATCAGGCCGGCCAGGTTTTGTCCTTCCAGGTATTCAAAAACAATATAGATGAGTTCGTTGCCCTGTTGCCCGCTATCCAGGATTTTAATTATATTGGGATGGTTCAATCCGGCACAAAGCTTAATTTCACGTTGAAATCGTTTGATCCTGCCGGCATCGCTTTCATCCTTGGAGTCTCGTTGATCCAAAATCTTAACGGCAACCAGCTGTCCGGTACTCATTTGTCTGGCCTTATAAACACGCCCAAACCCGCCGGTACCGATTCTATTATGGATGTCATAATTTTTAATGATGAACTTGAGATGATCATCATTTATGCGTTTGGTTACCAAGAACGGACTCCTAATCGCCTTTTTCGCGTTTGATTTGATGGTCCCGTATTAGCTTGTTGAGTTGGGAACGCGACATTTCCAACAACTTCGCAGTTTGGGAGATATTCCAGTCGTTTTCTAGAAGGCTTTTTGTTATGAAGGCTTTCTCCCAAGCACTTTTTCCTTCCCGATAGGTTTTGTGTTGCTGTGACTCAACTTCATCAGAAAATATTTGATCCCTCTCTTCCTCGGAAAAGAAGTATTCTTTTTTAAGCGTAGAGGAGGCATCTCTTTTGGCGCGCAGCACAGCGTGTTGAGTCTTGTGATGCAACTCCCGGACGTTTCCCGGCCAATGATAGCACTCCAAAATCTGAAATGTTTCCTCCGGAATTTTGGGAAGATCCATTACATATTTTTCACAATACTGCCCGGTGAAAAACTCAACGAATGCTCGAATATCCTCCCGGCAATCCCTGAGAGCAGGAAAGTGAATGGGAAAGACACAGATTCGGTAGTAAAGGTCAGTACGGAAAGTCCTGCTTTTTACAGCCTCTTCAAAATCGATGTTTGAGGCGGCAATAATGCGAACATCGGGACTTTGCGGATGCTTGGAACCCAAGGGATAATAGAATCCCTCTTCCAGGAACTGCAGTAGCTTAGCTTGAAGAGGGACCGACAATTCACCGATCTCATCCAGGAACAGAGTGCCGTTTTCCGCTGCGCTGATTTTACCGTTTATGTCCGAATGCGCAGCCGAATGAGCCCCTTTTTTCGCACCAAACAACTCGCTTTCCAGAAGTTCCTCGGGTAGATTGGCACAATTCAAATGAAAGAAAGGCCCGTATCGGCGGCTGCTGTTGTTATGAATTATTCTCGCCATCAGGCTTTTTCCGGTTCCGGTTTCTCCTTTCAACAAGACGGTTGTATCAAGATCAGCCACCATCAGAACCTCTTTTAAAGCAGCGATGAGTTTATCACTCTGCCCGATGACACCGGTCAGGTTATATTGAGACCGCAATGTTTTTATGGTTGTCTTGGCCGGTTTTTTCAAATGACGCAATAAAGGAGCGATGTGCCTGGTAAACAACTCCGTCTCACCGGCCTTGTTTTTTAGGTCTTCGCCAAAAAAATCATTCCCTTGAAGATAGATCACCCCCCTGACCTGATCATTGATGATAGGACTGCATAATACGGCTCCAATACTGCCGGCATGCACACTTTGATATTGTTGAAAGCGGTCATCCAAAAATGCGGCGGGTGTAACGACGGTTTCGCCGGAGGCAATGGTATCGGCGATGATGCCGGAGGAGATATGGTGTTTGATGGTTTTGAGATCTTCGTCCGTGCACTCAAAAGTGGAATGCCGGACTTCATTGCCGGCACCTTTAAGTTCGATATAGCCCAAACGGGCACCGGTCAGCGCAACAACCAACCTTAACGCTTCCGACAGAAGGGTCTCTATCTCGGGGTCGTGCGATTTATCAGCGTTCAATAGGAGCTTATACAGTTCACATTGCAGCTCAAGCTGTCTCTGGTCCATTGTCCTTCCTTATAGGCGCATTGCAATGGTTTTAACTGGTTTTTCAGTTGTTTTAACGGATCATAAGCTATCCTTACCCTTGGGGTCAAGCCTGCTGCTAATCCAAAATCCACCATCAACTCTTATTATCTTCCCAATTCCACAATGCTTATCAAGTAAGGTTTAGTATTAAATCGGGGACATGTACTTCGTTACGTGTCCCCGATTTAATACGGCGAGATAAAAGTTGATGGTGGATTTTGGTAATTCTTATAAAATATAGACTCAGGCTTTCGAGTTTCATTCGTCTAATATCACAAGACACTGTTGGTACAAGCACGAAAGCCTGATTCTAGAAGCTAAACTATACTTGGCATACTGCGCTTACAACCACAGATTTTCTCGGAAAAAGCTTCTGAAATAACTGAGGTAAATCCTATGAAGGTTGCATCTTAACGCGGACAATAGAGTTTTGAAAAGAAAACCATTAACAGAGCAATGCTGCCGGAAAAAATGACATCACTAATCATCCTCCCTGAACTTAAACAGCAGATCCGAACCAACTTGGGCTGTTTCGATTACCAAGTTGCCAACGACGAAGAAAACAGAAAAGCTGCAGTCGCTCTGACTGTAGTTACCTATGAGAACGATGGTGGCGTTTATGGCATGGCAACCGACGGCTATGTAAAAGAAAATGCCGCCTTAATTCTTACCCGCAGAAACGCAGGATTAAACAGCCATTCAGGACAATGGGCCTTGCCCGGAGGCCGGATGGATTCCGGAGAAACGCCGGAAGCAACTGCCCTCCGAGAACTTGAAGAAGAAGTTGGCTTACAACTCGACTATGAAGATATCCTTGGAAGATTGGACGATTTCGTCAGTCGTTCCGGGTATATTATTACACCGATTGTTTTATGGGGAGGCGCCAACAGGGAACTGATTGCTAATCCCGCTGAAGTCGGCGCCATTCATCGTATACCCATCAATGAATTTATGCGGGAGGATGCCCCCATTTTAGAGTCCGTTCCTGAATTGGAAAATCCGGTTTTATTAATGCCGGTAGGAAATAGTTGGATTGCCTCCCCCACGGGTGCGATCCTGTATCAATTCAGAGAGGTCGCCATTGCCGGAAACGATACCCGGGTGGCACACTACGAACAACCTTACTTTGCCTGGAGCTGACCCCATTCATCCAAATCTTCTACAATCCCAACAAAAGATCGATCCATTACTGATTTGCCGCTATTCCCAGTATGTCCCTTTCCGGCAAGGCCCGAGTTTCGCCAATTTTGAAGATCCAGGTATTATCTTCTGAGTAACCTGCTTTATCCGCAGCAGCCTTAAACCGAACGGGTGGCTCAAATGGAGGTTCGTCGGATAATTGAATCGTTCCCCAATGCATCCCGACAATGGTTTCAGCATTCAAGTCCAACCCAACTTTCACGGCTGCTTCCGGGTACAAATGAGTCATTGGGTCTCCCTGGCGAGTATCATACGCGCCGATCGTTAATAAGGCTAGATCAACCGGGCCCATTTTTTCTCCGATTTCTTTAAAAATCGTTGGCGAATAGCCCGAATCCCCTACAAAATAGATCTTTTGTGAAACTGATGAAATGTTCCATGAACACCATAAGGTCTTGTTCTTATCCCCAAGCGACCTACCTGAATGATGAACCGTAGGCAGGGATGTGAATGTCAATGAATCTTTCCTCTTTTGGTCGTACCAATCAAGTTCATCCACATGTTGATACCCCCGTTTGGTAAAAAACGATTTCAACCCGAGTGGAACATAAACTTGAATTCTATCTTTATTCTTTATGGACGCAACGGTTTCCGAATCCAAATGATCCAGGTGATTGTGTGATAAAACGATAACCTCGATAGGCGGCAGGTTTTCAAGACTGATACCCGGTGGGGCAAACCTTTTTGGACCAAGTCCCCAGACTGAACTGGCATATGTTGTCAGGTATGGATCGGTTAGAATGGTAAGTCCATCCAATCGGATTAAAAATGTCGATTGGCCCAACCAGGTGATGGAGTCCTTTTCCTGCAATTCATTGAACTGTGCGATTGCAAGGTTCTCGGATATCACATGGTCAGAAGGTACGTCCGGCAGTATAAAGGAAGTATAAAAACGCCTTAAGTAAAAAAAAGGCTTTGTCGGAGGCACTTCCGGTATTTCAGGATGATTTCGAAATCCATCCTTTACATGATGCCTGGGTTTCCCTTCCAACCAGGTTTGTGATGCGGAAGAACAACCGATAACGACAAACACGATCAACAATACCACCCATTTTCCATCCAACTGTTTTTTCAAATTTTGCCTCTTCATCCTCACTCCTTTTCGATTGACAAGCATTTTATCAGACAACCGCTGTTGACCGGCAAAATTACCAAGCAACTTATGATTTGTTCGTGGAAGTCAATTCTCCGACCAAGGTTTCGTTATAACCTGAAGATACAATACTTTTACTGTGATAATCTGGCTTGGTTTTTTTTCTGAGTGGTCAAAATTTGAAGATGAACGGTCGAAACAAGCCTGTTGGTGGTTTTTCCACTTCTCGGATCAGTATGCGACAATAGATACCGGTTTGTTGATCATTCAACGCAATCGAATTTTCTGTGGATTTGGACTTGCCAATCCGGCTTATATCATACATAAGACCCATAAGACCTGTAATATGAGTTTCAGCGGCTATATACTCATCCCTCAATGAAATCTCTCTTTCGACTCGCCGCTAACCAAAGCCAATGCCTCAACCATTTCCATCTATTCCCCTCTTCAAGTGTGTTAAGAATTACCATTAAAGTCCCATGTTATCAAGAGGCTGCAATAGGAACAACAGAGTCGGGGGGAAATAGAGTTTAGACGCCGGAGGGTGGATTTGGGACACGGGTTGTATTGACATGAACTCCACTTTGAACTAAACCGAGTCTAGTTGAAAATGGAGGGTAGAATGATTCAAGTTAATATACACGAGGCCAAAACCAATCTCTCAAAGCTGATCGCAGAAGGGCAAGAGGTGATTATTGCGAGATACGGTGAGCCAGTCGCACGATTGACTCCGATTCGGAAAAAGGCACAAAACCGTAAACCTGGATCGGCCAAAGGGAAATTTGAAGTTTCCGATAAGTTTTTCGAACCTCTTCCAGATGACATTCTCAATGGATTTGGCGCATGAGGTTTGTGCTCGATACACATGTTTTCTTTTGGTGGATTACAGATTCACCGTTATTACCAGAAAAGGTAAGAAAACTCATTTCAGAAGGTTCTCATGAATTATTCTGGAGTTCAGCCAGTTCGTGGGAAATAGCAATCAAGTATGCCAATGAAAAGCTTCCTCTACCTGAAAGACCGGAAGTATTTATTCCCAGTGAATTAGCGATTAATCGAATATCATCGCTATCAATCACGGACGACCATTCCTACTTGCCAGGTTCTCTTCCTGGTCACCATCGTGATCCGTTCGATCGCATGTTAATTGCACAAAGCAACATTGAGAAAATGCCATTAGTATCGGGTGATCAGATCTTGTCACATTATGAAGTAAAAACATTTTGGTAGAGGGGGCATGATAAAAATGTGTTTTCCTCATGAAGTATAATCTGAAATGACCTTATGGCGAGCTTTCAGGCGACATCGTTCCAGATCCATTTCAAGCAACAGATTTGTATTGATATCCGATCGGAACAAGATAATCCGAGATTCATTTAATCCAATTGACTATCAACCCTCCCCATCAAGCCTTATAAACACTGGCTTTTCACCACCTCGACCATTTTACCGCCAAAACATCCCTAATTAAAAAACCGGCAGGATTTTTTGACTTACCACCTCTCACGGTCAAACCTTTGTGAATCCCCCTGCAAAGCCGGTGATTTACCCAGATAAATTAAAAAATAAACCACTAGCATTCCTCCAGGTTGGTGTGTCCTTTCCACGCTTCCATGATGCTTCCGCCTCCGGCCAGGAGCAAAATCCTGCTTAAAATTCTGTCTGGCAGCAAGGCTCTCAGGAGAATTCCCAGATGAAGAGAACGAGGGTATTTAACCACCTGCCTATTTTTTTTCAATGCTTGATTGACAATAACTCTGGCGATCCGGTCATGGTTTTTTACTCTTGGTATCAGCACTTCTCCCAGCAGATTAAGCCTACTACCGGCAAACATCCCCTCCCGAATTATCCCCGGGTGGATGGAGGAAAACCTCACATCATGTCTGCCATCCATCATGGCTTCAAACCGCAGGGATTCCGTTAGTCCGTAGACAGCCCACTTGGTAGCACAGTAGACTGCCAAGTCTGCCATTCCCATCAGACCTGCACCAGAGGAAACATTGACGATATGACCATGCTTTCGTTCATACATTCCAGGCAAGAAAGCATTAATTGTATAGAGCATGGAAATCAGGTTGATTTGGGTTTCTTTAACGTGAAGAGATGGAGGATGCGAGCAAAAGCGTCCTGGCATGACACTACCTGCATTGTTTACCAGGATATCCACCTGACCCATCTCTTCTTTGGCTTTCGCAGCCATCCGGCAGACTTGTTCTTCCATGGTAACATCACAATGATGGGCATGTATCGGGGATCCAACAGCAGTCAGAGATTTATACGCATTTTCCAAATTCTTATCATTAATATCCCAGATAGTAACCTGGCAGCCTGCTAAAAGTAGTCGCCGTGCTGTTTCATATCCTATCCCCCTGGCACCTCCGGTAATCAGGGCAGAAGCCCCCATAAGATCAGTCATTTTCAGTCTCCATTTTTTGTTTTTGAGCTTTGATAAAGGCGTACAGAAAGAAAATTCCGAAGGTGAGGTCATTGACACCATATATCGAGTAAAAAAATCCTGTCAGGATATCCTGCTGATAAATAGCCTTCAACTCACAGGCATGCATTGCCAACCAGTCAACCCATACTGCGGTATAAAAGAACTTTTCAAGTGCGAATACAGCAGAAATTGCGCATGCCTTCGTATAACAACAGGCAATAGCGATGTAGGCCAGTCCCCAGAGCATGATTCCTCCTAATCCTACTCCAGAGAATGTTTTGGAATCAATCTCCATCAACAGCTCATTTGTAAAAAACCTGCTGAACAAAAGTGTTCCACAAATATTGGTGCAACCAGCTAGAATAAATCCCTGGGTTATCCACTTTTCATTTTCCACGCGATAATCCTCCATTTGATTGAGCTCTACCTATGGTGCAAAATCTTGAATCCATCATTAGTTTTCCTTGCATCATTGAAATGAGGAGCAAAGTATTTAGTGGCTGTGCATGTCCCTCCTTTTCAACCGAATATCATCAAGAAAAATCCTTTGATTACCAGAAAAAACGCCGCTTGAGAGTAGGTTTGAGATTTGGCACAGGATTGCTTATCACTGGCAGCCATGTTATCATCGCCCCGATGTTCATTGATAATAATTTTTTACAGGGAGAGCAGGTCATCACCCGCCAAAAACCTGGCTTTAGACGCCAATGCAAATTTATCTGGAAGAAGCATGACATCAACAATCATTAGTACTTGGATTCCAGTGGTTTTACGTGCTTGTGAAAGTTCCGGCTATGATTCTGCGGGACTTTTGCAGGAAGCCGGTATTGATCCTCTTTTAATCAAAGACATAGAATCCCGAATTTCCATAGCAGCCTATAATCGGCTTTGGCAGCTGGCTGTTGAGCGTACGGGTGACCCCTGTCTTGGGCTTAAGGTGGTGACTTTTTTAAAACCCACAACATTCCATGCCTTGGGAATTGCACTTATGGCAAGTGATTCCATTGGCGACGCTCTGAATCGCCTGCAAAGGAATTATCCCTTGATTTCGGATGAAGTTCGCTTGACAATTTTTAATAAGGACGACTTAACGGCATTGTGCTTTTCACCGGAAGAAGGAGGGACACCACCGGCAGATGCTTCTGTGGACGCATTCATGGCCGTTTCTCTCTCCTACGCACGCACCCTTGATGACGAACGATTGAATCCGGTGCAGGTGGAATTTATGCACGCGAAGCCTCATAATCCTGCTCCTTACCAAGATTTTTTCAGGGCTCCTTTGCATTTTTCAGCCAGGGACAATCGGATCTATTTTAATCGCATGCAACTGGAACGCCCTCTTCCTTTTGCCAACACTGAGATAGCCCTTCGAAATGAGGAGATTGTACTTAAATATCTATCCCGTTTGCGCAAAGTTGGGATATCAGAACAGGTACGACAACAAATCAAGGAATTGTTAATTACCGAAGAGCCTGCTATTGAGGTGGTAGCTCGCACTCTGGGCGTGAGCATACGCAGCCTGAATCGCTATCTCCGTCATGAAAAGGCTTCATACCGTATGCTGCTGGATGATGTCCGCAGGGATCTTTCTCTTGAGTACCTGAAACAGGAAAACCTAAGCGTTCTTGAAACTGCATTCAAACTGGGATACGCAGACTCAAGCAACTTCAGTCGTGCCTTTAAACGATGGTATGGCATTGCCCCCAGCCTTTACAAAAAAAGGTCTCCTTCAGCGATCGAGCATTGAATCAAATTCGTTAACATGTTACATTCTTCAACGAAACTTATTGAAATCAATTTATGTTTTCATTTAACCGTTTAATTTGACCAAGATAATAAATGGTTCATCAGAGATCGTTATGTATTTATTTGCTTCTAAGCATCTTATTTCTCTTGGGAATGAACGCCCCGACAACAGCATTAGATGTTTATCAAACTGGAGTGTCACAGGAACATGCGAATGGAATTGTTGCAGAAATCGTCCACAGGGTTTCGGAGAGACTTGGTATCAATCTGGAGATGAATTATGCTCCCTTTGCACGAAGGCTAGCCATGATGAAGTCTGGAAGAATCGACATCATGGGTGGTCTGTTAAAACGGAAGGATCGTGAAGACTATATCTACTTTGTATCTACTCCCTACGTGAATACCTCCAGGAAAATCTTCTTCGTTCGTAGAGGGGAGGAGCATCGAATTAAAAAATATGAAGATCTCTATGGATTAACCATTGGCACCAAAATCCACTCAAAATACTTCACCCGATTTGATAAGGATGAGAGGCTTATTAAAGAACCGGTACCCCGCGTCGGACAAAATTTTAAAAAGTTGCTTGCAGGTCGCATTGATGCAGTGATATACAGCTACCGATCAGGATATACGAAGCTAATGGAAATGGGGATTACCGATAAGGTTAAACCAGCCATTTATTTCTTTGAAGGTGATAACCCTGTTTTTATTGGCATTTCAAAAAAATCGCCCTTAATGGGCCGAAAAAGCGATATTGAAGCCATAATCCACAAAATGGTCGAATCGGGAGAAATCCAGTCCGCTATTGACAACTTCTACCAGTATTTGCCCAAAAACAGGTAGAACAGATACTTGACGCAGATAGACGGTCAGGTCTTTACTTTTGACATTTCATGTAAAAAGTCATTAGTGTCCGGTTTATTAATTTAAACATAACAGATGTATAGCTTAAATAGAAATCATCTTTTGGCAAGTGTGATTTGTAAAATACTGTAATAAATGAAATTTTTGCTTAATACCTCTATTGAATCCAGCTTCATTTTTGGGAGATTTCAATGGCTGTTTTGTACTGCCGTCGGGATGTCCTCAAAGCTGAGCTGGACATTGCCATCATCATGCAAAATGCGAACATCCAAAGAGTCTTCATTGAATAACTCGTATAAAGCAACACGCTCGAACAAAGAAATACTTAATATTTGCAGCATACGATAAAGGCTCATCTCGACTGCCAATTCCTTGCGAATGATAGCAATGGTGACATAGACACTAATGGCAATCCAGATTTGCGTTTTGACGGCATTGAAAGTCGTTCCAAAAAAGCTTTTGATTCGTAAATGCTGCTTGATCCATTTGAAAAACAACTCCACTTTCCAGCGGTTCTTGTACAATTCGGCAATGACCGTAGCTGGAACTTTGAAGTTATTGGTTAAGTAGACAAAGTATCGATCTGTTTCTAAATCGAAATATCGGACTCTTCTAAGCTTTTCTGGATAATCGTCTCTTGTGTTGACGCCATTTAGACGAATGGTTTGATCCGATCGAATACCTTCGGAGTCATCCTTATCCTTAGCTGAGTAGAGTCGCCTATAGTCGAGATTCTTTTTCGCCCGGATAACAAAATAGCCTAATGATTCATGAATCCGGTATAATCGTTTGAAGTCGATGTAACCGCGATCCATGACATAAAAGGAGCCCGGTTCGTAATACAGCTCGTCGAGAATATTGACATCGTGGACGGTCCCATCGGTAATGGCAATATAAGTTGGAATTGATCCACGTATGTCTAACAGCGTATGAAGCTTAACTGCTCCCTTGGTTTGTTTGAACTTAGCCCAGGGAAACAAAGACAAGCACAAATCAATGGTTGAAGCATCCAAAGCGTAAACGGTATTGTCCAGTTCAATCGAGAATGAATTGTCGTCATGATAGAGCTCTCTGGCTTGGGCGATCAATATCTGAGCAAACTCTGCATATATCCGCCAATCCCGGTTTTGGTTGGCTTCTGATATGTTGTTCTTGGAGGGATTGCCTTTGATCCCCATGTGATATAATTTTTTGCGTTGAGCCTGAAGGCATGCTTCAACATCACGAATACTGTTTCGATAGGTTAACTGAGCAAAAGACATGCATAAAAACTGGTCCCAACAACTGAATTTCCGAGTTCGATGGTTGCCTTTATACTTTTTCACCAAGCCGTCGAAGCGCCGTTTGGGTAGATATCCCATAATTTGAGAGAAAACCGTTTGCCCTGAATACATCGTCTTATCCGAAATAAATAAGACAACAGGATTCTCCACCAAATTTCAAGTCGACACCGAGTCAAACCGGCGTGAAACCTAATAATAATGATGCATAGCGGCGTATTGGCCTTTTTTTAACCGGACACGAGTGGTAAAAAGTATTCTTTCTTAATTTAAAGATTAAGATCGCTTTAACTCCTGTTACCATACCGGAACCTGCAAAATTGTTAAGTAATGCGGCGAGAACAACGTTGACGGTGGATAGTTCGCTCAAATCGTGAAAATGACATCTATCTTTTATAAGTTGCCGACTTTTTTGTTTTATTCTTTAAATCCAACCTAAATCCCGGGCTTCCATTTGAAGATTAGGCCCTGTTGTCGTCAAAATCCGGATCAATACCCTGACACATGTAAAGCGAATTCTTATCATCCGGAAGTCTGCCACAAATACGTTCAAATTGGATGCTAAAGACGATGGTTGAAACAATGGAAAAGTCAATTGTTAAAATGACTTCACGACTTATTTCACCTCACGGACATTGACAAGGATGTATAATCATGGTGTGTACACTATCGGAGGTGCACATGATAAGAACACAAATATACCTAACAGATCGACAGCGTTCTGAATTAGCAGCTATTTCAAAAGCTTTGGGAAAAAAACAAAGTGAACTCATTCGAGAGACCGTTGATCACCTTATAGATCAGGCAGGCGACAAACGGCGAAGAATTGTATTACAGGAGGCTGCCGGGATTTGGAAAGATCGAACTGATCTCCCCGACTTTACGGAAATACGAACTGATTGGAACAGAATCTAATCATGGCAAGATTTCTTCTTATCGACACAGATGTATTGGTAGATTTTTACGTGGCTATTGCAAGGCAGTGGATTTTGTAAATAATAATTCATCTCATATTATTCTGTCGTCAATAGTCGTTGCAGAATTGTACGCCGGGGTAAAAGGGGATTCTGAATTGAATGCGTTGGAAAATTTTGTCTCCTTGTTTCGGATAATCCCGGTAACTTCAGAAATCGCAAGAACTGGAGGTCTATACAAACGCGATTTTGGCAAATCTCACGGCGTTGGATTGGCGGACGCCATCATCGCTGCTACTATCCCATATCTGGGATAAATACAAGAAATGTTTCAGCCCAAATCCCAGCCCTGAATAGCCCATTCCCTGGTGACCTTAATCGCACTGCCGTGAACTTCCGGGACACACGAATCTTCAGATAA
>Ga0180009_10000476_pt1 | contig 56021 bp, 48 predicted proteins | sample OS_PC_MetaG_FD_123537 | JGI IMG/M metagenome (GOLD analysis project Ga0180009, IMG submission 123537) | Groundwater microbial communities from the Aspo Hard Rock Laboratory (HRL) deep subsurface site, Sweden - OS_PC_MetaG | ecosystem: Environmental > Aquatic > Deep subsurface > Groundwater... | reverse complement strand
CTGAAATCAAATACTAAATTTGTTATGAATACTTCTGCTGGTCTGCGGGAAAGTCATCCTCATGACATAATAATTACAAAAGAATCGCCTAATTATCAGTCCAAATTCTAAATATAGTTTCAGAAGGCAAAAATGTTCAAAGTACTTGTTATTGCATATTATTTTCCCCCAATGGGTTTAAGCGGAGTCCAAAGGACTCTAAAATTTACAAAGTATATGAAGGATTATAACTGGGAACCTACGGTTATAACTTCAGGAAACACAGGTTATTTCGCTCATGACAATTCTTTGATGAAGGAAGCTGAAGAAGCCGGAATAAAAATTATTAGAACCGAAGCGAAAGATCCAAATTCTATGTTGTCTAAATTCGGAACCATAAAACTTCCGAGAGAAAGTGTAAGAAAATTATTTAATAGAATAAGCCAAACATTTTTTATACCGGATAATAAAATTTCATGGTCAAAAAAAGCGGCTAAAATCGCCGAAGATATTCTATCAAAAGAAAATTTTGATGCAATCTTTGTTACATGCCCTCCGTTTTCTTCCTTTGTTGCAATAGCTGAATTAAAGAAGAAATTTGATGTTCCAATTTTTGTTGATTATCGGGATTTGTGGTTTGACAGCTACTTCTCATTTTATTTAACTCCGTTTCATCGGTCAATACATAAAAAACTTGAGTATAATAGTCTTAAAGCAAGCGATAAAATAATTGTAACAAACAGGCAAATTAAAGAAAAGCTCCTGAACAATTATCAGTTTTTATCATTCGATGATATATTGATTATAAGACATGGTTACGACGCAAAAGATTTTGAAAATGTGCAGCCTATTCCCCAAGAACATAATAAAATGATATTAACATACTCCGGTATATTTGTCGAATACTGCACACCGAAATATTTTCTGGAAGCGTTTAAATTGCTTGCTCTTGAAAGACCAGATATAGCTTCCAATATTGAGTTAAATTTTATAGGATTGCTTGGTAAAGATCACTTAAAAATGATTAAAAATCTAAAACTGGAAGAATATATTAAACATCACGGATACATGGACCATAACGAAGTAATCAAGAAAATTGTATCGAGTCATGTTTTATGGTTTATGGTTGGCAAAAAGAAAAATATTGAAGCAATACTTCCGGGCAAAGTTTATGAATATGTAGGTTCTCAAAAACCTATAATTGCTTGTGTTCCTGACGGAGCAGCTAAAACCTCAATGGAAGAATATAAGGCCTCCTTTATTACAAAACCGTATGATGTTGTTGAAATTAAAAATACGCTGATTCATGTTCACGATCTATATAAAACAGGCAAACTCCCCGTGCCTGAAATGGAATATATTGAAAAGCATGAAAGGAAAGCGCTTACGGAAGTTTTAACGAAACAATTTCAATTCTTTTTAAAGGCAGAAATATGAATGTAGTTTTAATTGGTTCCGGCGGTAGGGAGCACGCGCTTGCCTTTAAAATAACTGAAAGTTTTAAATTAGAAAAATTATATTGCCTGCCCGGTAATCCGGGTACGTCAAATTTGGGCGAAAATATTGATATTTCCGGAAACGAAAACATACTGGAATTCTGTATAGCAAATAATATTGATTTAGTTGTAATTGGACCTGAACAGCCTTTAGTTGAGGGACTTGCCGATATTTTAAGAGAAAATAAAATTAGCGTTTTTGGTCCTTCAAAATTAGCTGCGCAAATTGAAGGGGATAAATCTTTTTCTAAATCATTAATGAAGAAATACAATATCCCTACCGCTGCATTTGAAGTATTTGATAAATCAGATTATAATAATGCTTTAACGTATTTAAAAAGACACAATTACCCGGTTGTAATTAAAGCGTTTGGTCTGGCTGCAGGCAAAGGTGTTTTAATTTGTGAAAACTATGATGATGCAGTTTCCGGGCTTAACGATTGTTTTAAAAATAATACATTCGGCGATGCCGGAGAAAAAGTTATTATTGAAGAATTTATGGTGGGACAAGAAGCTTCTATATTTGCTGTAACGGATGGAAATGATTATCTGATTTTGCCTGCGGCACAGGATCATAAAAGGATTTACGACGGTGATAAGGGCAAAAATACAGGTGGAATGGGCGCTTATGCTCCCGCTCCGTTAGTAACTGATAAATTATTAAAAGAAATTACTGGAAAAATTATTTCGCCTACTTTATCAGCGATGAAATCTGAGAAAATGATTTATAACGGCTGTTTATATGCCGGTATAATGATAACTGAAGAAGGACCCAAAGTAGTAGAGTTTAACTGCCGATTCGGTGATCCGGAAACACAAGCAGTATTGCCTTTATTAGAAGGTGATTTCTTGGAATTATTATACTCTGCAGCGAATGGAAAAATAGATAAATCTTCTGTTAAATATAATGGCGGTTCATCAGTCTGTGTCGTTGCCGTTTCCGGCGGTTACCCGGATAAATATGAAAAAGGTTTTGAAATAACCGGACTTAATATTTCTGATAATGAAATCATGATTTTTCATGCGGGTACAAAAGAAGTTAAAGGAAGTATATTAACAAACGGCGGTAGAGTTTTAGGCATAACTTCTATGATTAAAGAGAATGACCTAAAATTAGCTAAACAAAAGGCTTACGAAGGAATATCTAAAATTAATTTTAATAAAATGTTTTATAGAAAAGACATTTCAGACAAAGCGAAGCTTCGTTAAAAGTTTGTAAAGTATAAAACTTTACAAACTTTCTACTTTATAACTTTCCACTCTCTTTAACCCGGAGGCCATTTCATTTTTCTGCCGCCTAATAGATGCATATGCAAATGATAAACATCTTGTCCGCCGTTAGTTCCGGCATTAAAAACTAACCTGAATCCGTCTTCAAAAATTCCTTCTTCTTTCGCTATTTTATTTGCCGCGTCAATCATCTCACCTAAAAGCTCGGCGTGCTCTGGACCTTTGATTTCGCGGGCAGAAGGTATTGCAATTTTTGGAATTATTAAAATATGAATCGGCGCTTGCGGATTGATATCTCTGAATGCTAAAACAGAATCGCTTTCATAAACAATATCCGCCGGTATTTCTTTGTTAATAATTTTTGTAAATATTGTCATATTAATCTCGTTACTCTGGTTGCTTACAATCAGTTGATTAGTTTATGTTTTGTCAGATTGCAAGCAATCTGACCAACTGAATTCAGGTGCAAGATAAGTATATTTCCATTCATGCCAAAATTTTACTAATCCAGCTTTTACGGGGTTCTTTAAAACATATTTAATTATTTTATAAAGTTCGTCTTCACTTCTTACAATGTGATCATAACTTTCACCTTGCCAAAAATAGCCGGATTTATTCAATTCTTTATTTGCGTAATATGCACTCATACGTTTTATTTCTTGCATAATTTTATCAATACTCCTGGCATTTTCGAGTTTGTTAAAAACTAAATGCACATGATTTGGCATAACTATATACGTAATAAGTTTATAATCTTTTCCATCTAGTTTTTTTAGCTGGTACTCCACAATGGCTGCAATCTTTGGTTGTTTAAGGTAATTTATTCTATTATTTGCATGAAGTAATTTATCGTATTCAAGTAAGAATTTACTGTCCTGTTTGTACTTTTCTTCTTTAGTTTTTGGAATTACAGTAAATTCTTTTCGGTTTTTCAGTTCTTTTATTTTAGAAACCGGCAAAGAACCTTTAAGTCGGAATGTAACAAAGTAAGTTCGTTCGGGTAAATATATGTGTGGTAAGTGTCGTCTATGAAAGTGAGGCTCTTGCATAATTTTAGTAGGTCTGATTGTTTACAATCAGACCTAAATATTTAAGTAATTTTTTATTCTATCGAAAGGAATGTTATTGTCTTTGTTAGTAACATTCGGTCTGATTGCTAGCAATCAGACCTACTAATATCGTATTTTTTAATTTTACTATAAAGATGACTTCTTTGAATTTCTAGTATATCTGCAGTTTTACTGATGTTCCAGTCATTTAAATTCAGCTGTTTCAAAATAAACGCCCGTTCAGCTTTTTCCTTAAAATCCTGGAAAGAATTTGAAACATTTAAAATATCGTCAAACTTAGAATTTGAGCCTGGAGAAAGACTGTATATATCATCTTCGGTAACTTCATCATTTGGGATCATGATAACAACCCGTTCAATAAAATTTTTAAGTTCTCTTATATTTCCGCTCCATTCCATTTTGGACATTGCTTTAATCGCGTTATCGGTAAAATTCTTAATTGAGAACTTATTTTTTCTGCAGATATCATTTGTAAAGAATTTTATTAAAAGAGGAATATCATCCTTGCGTTCACGAAGCGGAGGAACATTAATTGGAATTACATTTAAACGATGGAATAAATCCTCTCTGAAATTACCAGCCTTGATTTCATCGGCCAAAATTTTATTTGTTGCAGCAATCACTCTTACATTTACACTTATTTTTTCAGTACCTCCCACACGTTCTATCTTGCCGTCTTCAAGAGCGCGAAGAACCTTAGCTTGTGCCTGCAGACTCATATCACCGATTTCATCAAGAAATAATGTCCCGTTATTTGCTTGTTCGAATTTGCCAATTCTTTGTTTTACCGCGCCAGTAAATGAACCTTTTTCATGCCCGAATAATTCAGATTCAATCAATTCGGTTGGAATTGCGGCGCAGTTTACTTCTACCAAATCCTTATCGTTCCTGGAGCTTCCTTTATGAATAGCTCTGGCAACAAGCTCTTTTCCTGTGCCGTTTTCACCGGTTATCAAAATTCTTGCTTCAGTCTTAGCAACTTTTTCGACTGTGTTTAATATGTCCTTTATACTTTTGCTTTCACCGATTATTATATCAGGAGTGCCTAAATCATCTTTTAATTTTTTATTTTCTCTTAAAAGTTTGTTATGCGATAATGCGTTACGCACGCTTATAAGAAGTTTATCGCGGTCAATTGGTTTTTCAAGAAAATCAAAAGCTCCGAGTTTTGTAGCTTTTACCGCATTCTCAAGTGAACTGAAAGCCGATATCATTATTACGCCTACATTAATATTATTATCAGTAATATACTTTAAGACTTCGAATCCGTTCATATCCGGCATCTGAATATCTAAAAGCATCGCGTCAAAATCTCCGTATTCCAGTTTCTTCAAACCTTCAGATACAATTGAAGTATAATCAACATTATAATCTTCGTATTCAAGAATCATTTTAATGCTTTCGCAAATTTCTTTTTCATCATCAATTACTAAAATAGATTTCATAAGTATTCTTATTTAATTATAAAATTTTAGCTGGTGGAGAATATAAAATGATAAAACTTCCGAAGGAAGAATCTTCCTGTTTTTATTAAGCATAATTCCGAAAAACTCACCAAAGTTGTTTGCTTCAATATCGCGGTAATCCAATCCGCCGCTTACTTTAAAAGATTCTTCAAAAAGTTCAACAAATATACCTAATATTTTGGAAATATTAAAAAACGATATATTGTAAGCTAAAAAAGCGTTCCCGAAAAAATGAGCGAGTTTATCTTTGTCACCGCCCGGCGGAGTATTAAAAAATAGTTTTGAAGGAAGATTATTATTTTTTTTCTTTAAAAGAACCGGATCAATTTCCTGAAGTATTAAATCAAAATTATTCCCGATAAACGGAATTTTAACCGGCATTTTGTCGAATGGAAGTGTAGCAAAAGTTAAAACAAGCAGGGCTTCTGAAATATCATTCTCAGAAATATTAAGTGCTTCTAAATAAATTGAGTCAATTTGAGTTAAATCGTCTGAATTTCTCTTTATTTCATGAAATCTGTCAGAAATAATATATTCAACTATATGCTGATACGATTCATCAAGATTATTAAAAATCTGTGCATCCGATTTAGGTGTACAAAACATGAAAATAAATAATAAAGCTGGAAAAAAAGTATTCATATTGGTTTATTTAAAAATTCATTATAAAAATTAATATCATAATAATATTAGGTTAATTATTATGAAAAAAAGAATCCGAATGATACATTAATAGTATTAGATTTAGAAAAATAATTACCCAGACTATTTATTCAAAAGGTCTTATTTTTAACGTTGTAAAATAATTGGGAACTTATATGTATAAACAAATTATTATAATTTTATTATTAGTCGTCACAAATATAATAAATGCTCAATACAGGGTTGAAGTTATTTCAATAAGCGGTGAATTAACTCAGGATGACCCTTATGATCCAAATTTCGGAAGGTTTGATGCTGTTGAATTATACTTAAACAAAGGGGATGTAATTAGTATTTCACTTAAGTCGGATTTTCCTCCTTTTATCGCGCTGGTTGCGCCTTCCGAAAAATATTTTGTTGAATATACTAAAGATGGAAGCAGCATTACGGATTATATTCAGACTATTAACGAATCAGGTACCTGGTATTTATCAATTGCTGCCGACAGCTCTGATTTTGGGCATTATGATTTAGCAGCAAATTATATGTCCGCAAACTCTATTACAATTCCAGCTGATGCAGGATATTGTACTACTCTAAAATTTTTACTGGAACATTCTAATTCAAATTTCTCTTTTATGAAAAAATCCAGAATTGAAGGGGATGATAAAATTTGGGAATCTAATATTAATTTCAGCAATTCAATAAGTAATAGAATATTTGAAAATAAAAATAAAATCAGCCGATATTCTTCGGTATTATTAAATACTAAAAGCAGGGAAAACGCCGATTCATTTTATGCAAATATTGTGGAAGAAACCAAACTCTGTCTTGGAAGTAGCTGGGTTACTAATTCAAAAGATCAACAGAAAACCAACTCTAATTCAATAACTAAAGAGTATTTATTCGCAACAATTGAAAAAGAAATAAAGAAGAACATAAAAATATTTTTAAAAGAAAATAAAGATACTGTTAACACTTATGAAGTAAGTTTGGAATTTGGAGTTATAAAATAATTTTATGCATACAAAAACATTACTAATATTTTCTATTTTTATTCTTTTAATTTCCTGTAAGGATAATACTGAAAATATTTCCGAAGCAGAAGTTTATGATTTTTCCGACAGGAAATATGAAGTAATGGCGGGTTATGATACAAATTACCAAAATCCAAGACCTCTATTAATTGTGCTTCACGGTGCCGGAAGTTCGGCAGCCTCAATGATACAAGCTACTAATTTTAATTTAATTGCCGGTGAGGAGAAATTTATTATTGTATATCCGGACGCATTTCAAGGATTCTGGAATTTCGGCGAGGAGTGCGGTATGGCATTCCCCGAAAGACCTGATGATCTTCACTTTATAAAGTATATTATTGATGAAGTAATAAAAAATTATAATGTTGATCAGAAAAAAATATTTATAACCGGTTTTTCAATGGGCGGATACTTCACTTATTATTTGGCTGAAAAGCTGAAGGGAAGTATAGCAGCAATTGCTCCTGTTGCGGCTACTATGCCTAGATTTATTTCTAAATACGAAACTCCTAATAAATTATCTGTTTTAATTATACTTGGTACAAAAGACGATTCAGTTAACTATGAAGGAACAGTCGGCGACTGCGGTAAGTTTTCAGGTATGGAATCAATTCAGTATTGGGCTTCTGTAAACGGATGTGCTTCTCCATCAGAGACTACTTACATGCCTGATAATGGAATAGATTATTTGAAAATAAGAATTGATAATTTCGTAAACTGTGATCATCCTTATGAAACAAAGTTAATCTCAATTGAAGGCGGAGGTCACCGCTGGTATATGAACGATGAAATAAACACTTCTGAAATAATATTTAATTTCTTTCAAGATAAATCCTTATAGAATCTTTCAATTGTACGTAAACGGACATCCAAGTACTTATTCGCACAATGATTTTATTCATATCTCTAATAACTTACAATATTTTAATGTTTTTAGTGGCACATATATTGTTAAGTCTATTATTTATAGAAATCCGGAGATTTTATGCTAAGTAATTATTTAAAGCTGACAATAAGAAATTTAGTGAACAATAAAGTCTATACCTTTATAAATATTTTCGGATTAGCGGTGGGAGTTTCATGTTTTATTCTTATTTCTTTATTTGTTAAGGATGAAATAACATACGATAATTTTAATAAAAACGCGGAAAGAATCTTTAGAGTAAATGCGCATTACAAAATAGGTGATAATAGATTTAATATGGCTAATTCACCTGTCCCGCTCGGGAATGTACTTGTGGATGAATACCCTGAAATAGAAAAATCCGTTCGCTTGACCAATAGAGAAACTATATATATAAAAAAAGGTGATGAATATATAAAAGAATTGGAATTCTTTTATGCCGATTCAACCATGTTTGAAATATTTACCGCGGAATTTATTGAAGGAAATTATAAAACTGCGTTAACACAACCAAATTCAGTTGTAATAACTGATGAAATGGCAGAGAAATATTTTGCGGGAAAAAATCCTATGGGTGAAAGACTTATTCTTTCAAACGGAATGGTAATGCTCGTAACAGGAGTTGTAAAACCTTTTCCCAAAAACTCGCATATAGAGTTTGATTTTATTGCTTCATATAACTCTCTAAAAGAAAGCTCAGAAATTCATTGGTTCGGTGAATTTGTACATACCTATGTTTTAACTAATAGGATTGTAACCGAAAAAGAATTAAACGATAAAATATTTCAAGTAACCGAAAAACATGTTGGCCCAATATTTAAAGGAGCATTTGGAGTAAGCTACCAGGAATTCATAAATAACGGGAATGACTTTAGTTTTGTATTTGTGCCTTTAAAAAAGATTCATCTTTATTCAACAGTTTTTAATGAATTAAAAGAAACAGGCGATATAAACACTGTTTACATATTTTCCGCTATTGCGATTTTTATTTTATTAATTGCATGCATAAATTTTATTAATCTTGCTACGGCAAAATCTACCAGACGAGCTAATGAAGTCGGCGTTAGAAAGGTGCTAGGTTCAAATAAAGGGCAATTAATAAAACAATTTTTATCAGAGTCTGTAATATTATGTTTTATCTCTGTTTTAATTTCCGCGATGATTGTTGAAATTGCTCTCCCATATTTTAACGAATTAACGCAGAAAAATTTAGGTATGGATTACTTTGGAAATTATTATACAATAATGTTTTTACTTGTTTTTACATTGTCGCTTGGTTTTGTTTCGGGAATATATCCTTCAATTATTCTTGCTTCTTATAAACCTGTTGCTGTTCTAAAAGGAAAGATTTTTAGAAACACAAAAAAAAGCAGGTTGAGAAGAGGGCTGGTAGTATTTCAGTTTACTACCTCAATTGTTCTTTTTATAAGCACATTTATAATTTATAATCAGATGGAATACATGAAAAACAAGAATTTAGGATATAATAAAGATCAAATTCTTGTTGTGCAGAATGTATCGGACCTTGGAGAACAGCAAATCGCTTTTGTAAATTCAATAAAAGAAAATACGGATGTTATTAACGCTTCATTGTCATGGGGACTGCCGGTTCATGATCTATCTGCAGATGTTTACAGGAAAGAAAAGGAAAGTAATACTAGCCATACACTTGTTACAATTGAAGTTGATTATAATTATTTGGATACATATAAACTGCAGATGAAATCTGGGCGTTTTTTTTCAAGAGAAATTAGCGGTGATACATTGGGCATTATACTAAATGAAGTGGCAGTTAAAAAATTGGGTTATAACGACCCGATAAATGAAAAGTTACATATAAATATCGGTGAAGAAGCCAATACTCCTAAATTGACGATTATAGGAGTTGTAAAGGATTTTAATATACAATCGCTTAAAGATGAAATTCGCCCCGCAGCATTTATGCTGTTGAATAGACATAAAGCAAATTATTTGTCTGTAAAGCTTACTACAAGACATATTGAAAATTCAATAAAATATATTTCAGATAAATGGAAAGAGTTCGGACAAAGCAAACCGCTGGAATATACTTTTTTTGATGATAGCTTTGATGATATGTACCGTTTGGAAATACGAGCTGGTAAAGTATTTACAGTTTTTGCAGTATTGACTATTATTATCGCGTGTCTGGGTTTATTTGGTTTGGCGGCTTTTACTGCGGAGCAAAGAACCAAAGAAATAGGTATCCGCAAAGTATTAGGATCTTCAATATCTCAGATAATATTTTTATTATCTCAGGAATTTGTAAGATGGGTAATAATTTCAAATATAATTGCCTGGCCAATAGCGTATTATATTATGAATAAATGGCTTGAAGATTTTGTTTATAGAATTGAAATAAATCTTTTATACTTTCTACTTGCCGGGTTAGTAACATTATTAATTGCTATGCTTACAGTAAGTTTTCAGTCAATTAAAGCCGCTGTGGCAAATCCAATTAAATCATTAAGATATGAGTAAAAGTATAAAATAAAGTTTTAATTTCCTTTTGATGTTTTTATTGGAAATAATAATAATTTGAATTAATATTGATTTTAATTTTGAGGAAAATTATCAAGAGGAATAGATGGGCGTAAAATATATTTTTTGGAATAATGAAGAATTCAGAGTCCGCGCAGGCTGGCGCATAATCAGTCAATTAATATTGGTTGCCGTATTTACAAATGTTTTTGTATATGCTGATAAATATTTCAAAGAATATCTTCCTTCTAACCCATCAATACCCAATTACTCCTTCTTTCAGCCTTTAGAACTTTTTATGGCGATTTTTCTGAGCATGCTGATAACTGCAAAGTATCTCGATAAAAGGAAAATGTCGGAATTCGGTTTTCATATTGATAAGAAATGGATTTCTGATTTATCTGCCGGATTAATTATGGGAATCATTCTGATATCTGCAATATTTACAACAGAGTATTTAGCCGGGTGGATAACAATAACAGGCAGTTTCCAGACAGCTAATGATGATTATAGTTTTAGTTACGCAATAATTAGCAGCGGTTTTATGTTTTTGTGTGTTGGATTTTATGAAGAGATGCAGGTACGCGGTTATTTGCTGAAAAATTTATCTGAAGGTTTTAATCTTAAGAATGATCCTAAAAGGGGAATATTGATTGCTGTTTTAATAAGCTCCTTGATTTTCGGTTTTGGCCACGCTTCAAATCCGAACGCTACATTGGTCAGTTCAATATCAATATCACTTGCAGGAATTTTATTGGCGTCCGGTTATTTAATTACTGGCAGACTGGCAATTCCTATTGGCTTTCATATTTCATGGAATTTTTTTCAAGGTTATGTTTTCGGATTTCCTGTCAGCGGAAATACTTCTTCAGCTTCTATCATTATTATTGAACAGGGCGGACCGGACATTTGGACCGGTGGTTCATTTGGTCCCGAAGCCGGTTTGATCGGGATACTTTCATTTATCTTAGGAATATTTTTAACAATTCTATGGGTAAAGTACAACGACAAAAAGATAGAATTAAATATGGATATTGCTGAATATAAAATTCCCCATACTCAAAAAAATGAATTGATAGAAAAAGTGATAGAATAATAAAGCAATTATCCTTTTTTATCTGCATCAGTAAATATTTATTCGCGGGTCACATAGGCATAGTCTGATGTTTAATCAACATCATCAACAAACATCACCATTAGTGCGGCTATAAACATTGAAACCCCGCCTAAAATTAATGCATAAATCGCTTCACCACCGAAAAGACTTCTTACAAAAAATCCTAAAATTGCCGCGGCGGTTATTTGCGGAATAACTATAAAGAAATTAAATATTCCCATATAAACACCCATTTTATTAGATGGGAGAGAGCCTGTTAATATTGCGTAAGGCATTGCTAATATTGAAGCCCATGCAAGCCCAATTCCTAATTCAGATACAAGTAATAAATTAGGATCCTTTATAACATAAAAAGAAATTAATCCTAGGCCTCCGCAGATAAGACTTATGGCATGAACAATTTTACGGCTGGTTTTACCAGCAAGCCATATTAAAAAGAAAGCCATTACAGCTGCAAAGCCGTTGTAAACGGACATCAAAACTCCAACCCAATCGGCACCTTCATTATAAATTGCGGATGATGGGTCGGACGCATTGTAAATATGATGTGTTACAGCTGGCGTAGTGTAAATCCACATTGCAAAAAGGGCAAACCATGAAAAAAATTGAACGTATGAAAGCTGAATCATGGTCTTAGGCATTTTATATAAATCATTAATAACTGTAACAAACCCGGATTGAGTATTCTTCTTATTTTGTAAATACCCCGTAAGTATTTGAATAAATCCGAAAATTGCTCCGCCTCCGAAAAATACAGCAAGCCCGTAGTCCATATAAATAAACAAATCAAAAATCAAAAAAAGGCACACGCTGATTAATAGCCATATAATTCCGAATCTATAAAATATTGAAGATTCAATTAATGATTCGTTATATCGTTTTGATGATATATTATTATTCTCGCTTTCTTCAAATTCCTTTAACTTTTCCGGTGAATATTCTTTAGTACTAAAGATTGTCCAAAGAACCGCTAAAAAGAAAACAAGTCCTCCAATATAAAATGAGAATTTAACCGAGGAAGGGATTTCACCGGCCGGCGCCGTATTACTGATGCCGAACCAGTTGGTCATCATATAAGGTAAAGCTGATGCTATAATTGCGCCTGTACCAATGAAAAAACTCTGCATTGAAAAACCCATTGTTCGCTGTTCGGCGGGAAGCATATCGCCTACGAAAGCTCTGAAAGGCTCCATTGAAATATTTATTGATGCATCCATTATCCACAACATGCCGGCGGCAAACCACAATGCCGGAGAGTTCGGCATAATTAAAATCGCCAGAGAGGCTAATATAGCTCCGATGAGAAAATAAGGCCTTCTTCTGCCCAAGCGGTTCCATGTTTTATCACTCATATGCCCAATAATAGGCTGTATTATTAAACCTGTAACCGGAGCGGCAATCCAAAGAATAGGAATTTCATCGATGTTGGCGCCTAGTGTTTCAAATATTCTGCTTACGTTTGCATTCTGTAAAGCGAAGCCGAATTGAATTCCTAAAAATCCGAAACTCATATTCCAGATTTGCCAAAAACTTAATCGTGGTTTTTGCATATTAGACCCTTGGTATGGTAGGAAATAAAAAAACAAAAATGAAAAATATATTTCACATTAGTTACTACATTAATAGATAGTTTTTTATATGGGAATATTTGTATTTTTTACGGCAATAATTTGACAATATTTAATTGAAACTTCCAATTAATACTGATAATTATTTTATCAATCGAATATGAAAATTACAGATATAATAAACTCTGTTAATACTAACAGAGGTTCCGCATTTTTTTATACTCCATTAATTTATAAAAACGGGAAATCAATTCTATTTAACAAACCTGTTAAAACAATAGAAGCGAAAAATAAAACTGAATTTTATGAAATGCTGAACATTATTAGCAATTTGCTTGATAGTGGTTTAACCGGATACGGATTAATTAATTATGAAGCCGGGTACTTATTGGAAAATAAACTCAATTGCTTATTTAATGAAAATGATTCTTCAATTATGACTTTCTACTTTTTTGAAAACAATCAGGTGAAAATATTTGAGAATACTGAAATTGAATATAAAGATATTGAAACGGTTATCGTAAACAACAATTATTTAATTGATAATTTCAAGTTAAGCGACGATAAAAAAACATATATAAATAATATAAATCGAATACGCGATTTTATAAAAGAAGGAGACACCTATCAGGTTAATTATACAGTTAAAGGGGAATTTGATTTTAAAGGCAATCCTCAATCATTATTCCTCAGTTTAATTTTTAATCAATCCGCCGAATATTCTGCTCTAATAAATAACGGAACTGAATTTATTATTTCAATATCACCTGAATTATTCTTTGATGTTTCAGATTATACTGTTACGGTTAAACCAATGAAAGGAACAGTGAAAAGAGGAATAAATGTAATTGAAGATAAGTTAAAAACGGATTTATTATTCAACAGTAAAAAAGACCGTGCAGAAAATGTAATGATATTGGATTTGCTTAGAAATGATCTTGGTAAAATATCAGAGTTTAACAGTGTAAATGTAAAATCATACTATAATATTGAAAAGTATGAATCTTTGTTTCAAATGACATCTACGGTAAAAGCACAATTAAAAACAAACAGCTTTCCCGATATTATTAAAAGTCTATTCCCGTGCGGATCAATTACCGGTGCGCCGAAAATCAGAACAATGGAGATTATCAGTCAACTTGAAAATCAAGAACGGGGAATTTATACCGGCGCTATTGGTATAGTCAATAAAAATAATTATAAATTTAATGTGCCGATAAGAACAATCAAATTATTAGAGAATGGAAAAGGGGAGATTGGATTAGGGAGCGGAATAGTTTGGGACAGCAATCCGGAAGAAGAATATCAAGAGACAATATTAAAATCAAAATTTTTTACTCAGCCGTCTGTTTATTTTAAACTACTTGAATCGATATTGGTTGAAAACGGTATTCCTTTTTTACTTGAAGAACATCTGCAGAGATTAAAAGAAGCCTCCGATTATTTCTTGTTTAATTTCGATTACAGTCAAATTTATAGTAGTATATTTGATTTTATTGATAGATCAGGTAAAGACAAAAACTATAAACTGAAAATTATACTGGATAAATGGGGACAAATTGAAATACAAAAATCGTTTGTCGAAACGAATAATACTTTTATAAAAATAGTTGTTTCCCAAGAACGAATAAACTCAAAAAATAAATTCCAATATTTTAAAACTACAAATAGAAATATCTATGATGATGAACTCAAAAAATACGGTGACAAAGGATTTTATGAAGTTATATATTTAAATGAAAAAGATGAAATTGCAGAAGGTAGTTTTACAAATATATTTGCCGTTTATAAAAACAAATGGATAACCCCGTCAATTAACTGCGGAATATTAAATGGTGTTTATCGGAAGAAATTATTAGATGAAAATAAAGATTATTCAGAAGATCGGATTAATATGAATTTATTATTAAACGCAGATGAAATCATTCTCGTAAATTCAGTAAGAAAATCAGTAAGGGTTAATCAGTTGTGGTATGAAGGTAAAATAATTAAAGAATTTAATTAAATGTAATTGAGGCACGGATGAATTTAAAAGTATTTGAAAAATTTCCTAAGTTAGAAACAGAACGGCTTTTATTACAAGAGATCAGCCTTGAAGACGCAATAATTGTTTTTAAGGGGAACTCTACATTATCTTCCTTAAAATATATCGCGCGTGATCCGTTTACAAAAATTGAAGAAGCCGAAAAAAAAGTAAAAGATTACTCTACTTGGTTTTCCGAAAAAACTTGCTTGATGTTTAAATTTATTAATAAAAATGATAATAAACCCGTCGGTTACGGCGGACTGTTTAATATTTCACATTCAGCAAATAAAGGAGAAATTGGCTACATAATTCTAGAGGAGTATTGGGGAAAAGGATTTGTCTCAGAAGCCGTAAAAACTCTTATCGATTACGGGTTCAATGAATTAAAACTTAATAAAATATTCGCATTAATTGATCCTGAAAATCTTGCTTCTAAAAGAACGGTTGAAAAATTCGGTTTTGAGGTAGAAGGTACTCTCAAACAGAATGATTACGCGCAGGGTAAATATTTTGACGTTCTCTATTACGCGCTTTTTAATAATAAAAAATAGAAAATTACAAAACTACTTTAAATAAACTGAGATAGGTTTTAAGCTGTTCGCCGTCAATAAGACTTACATTTTCCGGTATAATTAAATTTGAATGCGAGATATTTCCGCTGGTTATTATAAAATATTTGTCTGCCTGTTTTTTATTTTCCGTTAATAAAGAATTAATTAATTCAGAATTAATATGATTTGAATAAATACATTTTACAAAAAGTTTTATTTTTTCTCCGCTTAAAGATAACGATGCTGAAATATTATAAGTATTGGTATCATATCCCGCGTTCAATTCTATTTCTTTATAACCTAAATAAAGCAGAAACAATTTAACTTTGTTCGTTAAATCGATCATATTTATGATCGAATAATTTTGATACTCTTTATTAACAAACATATCATAAGATAAATCAAAGAAATTGCCCCAGCATTTATCATCAAAAATATTATAAAATTTGTCAGGCGGAATAACTTCAAAAATATTTTTGTTTATCAATCCCAACTTATTTAATTGATAGTGCAGTCTTTGTTCATGAGAATTGTTTATGTAATAATTTATTACGGTTAACGGAGAATTCATTTTATCTAAACGGTTTTCGAGCGACCAGCGTGTTGCCGGATTCCACCAATTGTCATAATTTAATAAATACGAAACATTTGGAAACCTGAATCTAATTCCGTTTGGCCTTATGTTTGTTAAATAAACCAAGTTTCCGTCATAATTATGGCATAGTTTTAATTTATCATTTATATCCTTTTCAGAATCATTTTGTTTGAATGAAATATTTTTAATCCCATTTTCATCTAAAGCTGTTTTAATTTCTTCCAATCCGGATTTGTCAAACTGTGAATAAATGAGCAACCTATTTGTGTTCAGAAATATTTTATTAGCATGGTAAATTAAGATATCTATTTTTGAAACATCTGTATTTCCTGAAATTACATTCCCTTGTTTTTGTATATCGTGTATAATTTGAAAAACATTCGGCTGAAATCTTAGAAGACTTCCGAACTGTATTAAATCATCAAGTTTTTTCTGTCCTTTCTCAAAACATTCATTTATTATATTTGCAACATGACTATTTACATCAAGAAAATAATCTGATTCATACCTATTCAATAGATTAACTTCTTCATCTAAATATTTAAAATTTATTTCAGGCCAGATTTTATTAGATATTTCAATCATGCTTTCGGTTGAAGTATTACTTAATATCCATAAATATTTTAGATTATTATCATGGTTTATAAGTTTTAATGAGTCAAGACTATACACATCTTTATAAAAATCATCAAGTATAACTAAATCAAATGAATTCAGCATTTCATTTGTAATAGTTCCGGTTATGCAGCCTTCTTCAAGTTTATTATAACTTATACAGCTGATAATATTATTATTGAAGCCGTCTTTTTCAAATGTACGGTCGAATTTATTTTCATTTTTATAAATATATCCGCTTAAATATTTATTGATGTTAGATTGCCAGACATTTTCATATTGCAGACCGCCGCTATAACTGCAATTCATTTCCTGATAATTGCTTGTTATGATAAGTACGTTTCTTACTTCTTTCATACCTAGAAGAACTTTAAGAGCAATTACTATTTGAAGCTCTTTGTCATTCTTTAAATTATTGTAAAATAACGCATAATTGGTGCGGACTAAATATTTAATTCCTTCATGCATACTGCCGGGTACATATGATAATATCTCGTTTAAAAGTTCTTCAAACTTTTTATCCGTTGGTTCAAAAATATTTTTGTAATCAGTTTTAGAATTATAAGTAATATGATTCTTCGGTTTGCTTACTAAATCTTTTTCAGGTTTATTAATTACGGGAAGTTCAATATTTACAGAGCAGACGGCAGAAGTAGTAATGTCGAAATTCTGATAATCCATCATTGGAAAATCATTTGTAATCTGAATTGCATTTAGTTTAAGAATATCAAGAATTTTAAAATCCAAATTACCGGAATATAAGTTTAAATCTGAAATGAAAATATTATTTAACAAATCGTTTGAATTTAACAATTCAATTTTTTCAATTACAGGAACAAATTCTGAAAGATAATCTGAAATATCCGGCGGTGATATTTCGGTATTAATTAATTCTATATTAGTATTATTCTCAGATAAAGAGAAGGATTCTGTGGTTGAAGATAAAATCGAATGTTTTAATTCAAAGACTTTTACACTTGGGAATATATCGCTTTGAAAATTAAAGTATTCCGCTTTTAATCCGCTCCATTCGTATATATCTGTTTCCGTTCTTTTAAATTCAAAAAAACGGATTAATACCTTTACATCGGAATAACTTATATAAGAAATATTATTATTACTGATGCCTTTTGTAAAATAAAAGACATATTCAATTGATGACTTTTCAATACTTAAATCATTTATCGGAGGATCAGGCACATAGGAGATAATGCCTTCAATTTCAATTCGTTTTTCTTTTATTGAATGCAGGAAACGATTCAGCAAATAAGACTCAGGCTGCCCAATTTTAGAAATAATTCGAGCAGCTTTAACTCTTAAATTAGAAGACATAAATTATTCTTTAGTCTTTTTTAAATGAACCTGTTCACAGGCAAGTGATAGTCTTTCAAACGGTTCCATTATATCTCTGTACAAAGATATTTTATTTATTGCTTCCGAAATACCGGGCAATTCATCTTCAAATTCTTCCGGCGATTCAATGTAAATCGTTTCATTCTTTGAATTCAATGATTTTAGTTCCAGTTTCGCAGCTTTATTCCCGTTCTGCTGGTTTTTGGATAGTACTCTTACAACCCTTGTATCTACTTTTGAATTTGCCCCTAAAAAAAAGGGATCGTTAACTAATATGATGTCCGGCTGTTCACTTAAAGCATTTAATAATGGTAGCGCTACCAGTTCCACTAGTATATGTTCTTTGAGAACATTGCCGTATAATATTTTCTGAAAATTCGTCGGTTTAATTGATGAAGTAACCCTGAATTCTACAGGTTTTGTTTCAGAATCCGTGACCATAATAACACCCATAATAGAATCATCACTGTTGTAGGTGCCTAGAAATGCCATTTTTTTTATTTCCATATTACTTCCGTTATTATATAAATAAATATATTCAACAATATGTATGCCACGTAAAAAGTATTCGAATTTAGCTTTTACTGCGCAATTGCGAAATTATAATGAAAAAAAACAGGAAATTATTACCTGTATTTGACACTGGATAAATGTATTGTTTGTTAAATTAAAAGATTATATACTTCAAACTATCACAACATTTTAACAAAAGGTGGTAATATGAAAATTATAGTTTGTTTACTTTTTTTATATATAACAATACTTCCGCAGGAGAAATCAAGAATTCAATTAAGAGACGGCAAAATATTTGACAAAGGTATTGAGCTTAACGAACAAAGTCCAAATGCGCCTGAGGAATTAAGAAAACTTTCACCTTTAATAGGAGAATGGAATGTAATAATAAAAAGCAAAACCGGCGATTCAACATATCACACCTCTTCAGGTATTTCAAGATTCAGTTATCTTAACCGAGGACATTCAATTATGGAAAAATTTTATTGTGACGATTTTACGGGGAAAGGCGACGAACTTAATACACTTTCATTTATAGCGTATAATTCTCAAAATAAAATTTGGAATATTGGACTAGCCGATAGTTATAAAGAAAACATAGTTATGTTTACCGGCAAAACCAGCGATGAAGATTTAATTTTGTTTAATTCGATAAGGAAAGGAGGCTGGCTGAATATTCACAGGTATAAATACAGTTTAAAAAATATTAGTAATGTCAATTTCGAAATTACTGTTGAACTGTCCATTGATGATTCTAATGAGTGGGTATTGATTCAGCAAAAGCAATATAAAAAAGTAAAGAACAGTCTGAATATTATTTTTGAAAATGATTCCTTTGGCTCATATAACAATAGTCTTCCCGAGGAGGCGCGTCAGTTTGATTTTCTGATAGGAGAATGGGACGCCAGTCACGAACTATTCTTGCCCAACGGAAATCACATAAAATATAGTTCAACCACAACAGCTGTTTACACAATGAATGGAAATGCGATTATGGAACACGACTGGTTTGACGCCAGGCAGGGAGTAACGGATGCCGGTACATCATTAATTAGAATTTATAATAGAGCAATGCGCCGTTGGGAATGTTTATTTTTATCGAACAGGAATAACGCTAATTATTACTTTGGCGGAGTTAAAGAAGAAGATAAAATAGTACTTCACGGTTTTGAAACCGATGTTTCTTCGCCAGCCTACAATTATTTTATTTTCTATAATCTAAGTGAAAATGATTATAGCTGGCACAGTATTCAAACCAAGGATAAAGGCAAAACTTTTTCTGATACATGGACTATTGAGGTAGAGAAGAAGAACTGAGGATTAAGTTTCTTGTATATTTTTACGGGCTAACATATATTTAAAAATAATTATGCGATGTTAATAAAATCCGCTAAATTGTATGGCTTTTTATATTGGTTGTTTAAAAATACAGTTGATTTAATATGCACGAAAATATTAATTATAATATTAATAGATTATCCGAAAAAAGAAATGATGAAGACTGGATAAAAACTAAGGTTAATGACAACAGCTCGTTGTTTATCCCAGTTTTTAATTCACTTCTATTATTTAATTCTATTAAAAATTTTACCCCGGTTTACTTATCTAAAAAAGAAATTACATACAATAAAATTACAATAAACAATTTGATCTTTTTAGGAATCTCAAATAATGTATCATATTTTCTCTTTGAAATATTGGATAATGAAAAAGATTTATTAAAAGATTATGGTGAATTTTCCGAACTACGAAAAACTCTCCCAAATTTAAATGAATTTGATAGAAATATTCTACTTTATTCACGCGCTATGTTTTATTGGTTCTCCCGACATAAATTTTGCGGTAACTGCGGCAGTCCCAACATTAATATGTCAGCAGGTACTCTGTTGAAGTGTTCCAATAATAAATGCGGTCAATCTCATTTCCCGAGGACTGATCCGGCCGTTATTGTTCATGTAACAAAAGATGATAAATGTCTGCTTGGACATAATAGTTCATGGCCGTCAAACAGGTATTCTACATTAGCCGGATTCGTTGAACCGGGTGAGACTTTAGAAGACGCAGTGATCAGAGAAGTATTTGAAGAAAGCGGTATTATTGTTAAAAATATAAAATATTATTCTTCTCAACCATGGCCATTCCCGAGTTCTTTGATGCTGGGATTTACAGCCGAAGCGGTAAACGATAAAATCCAAATTGATAAAAATGAATTAGAACATGCGGATTGGTTCACAAGAGAAGAAATAAAAAAACGACTTATCGATAAAACCATAAAAATGCCGACAAGAATATCCATCGCTTTTAAGCTTATAAGTAATTGGTTTGATAAAGGGGGATTAGGCAAATTATCTGATATTAGTAATTATGACTAATTTTATATACAACTGTTTTTAATTTCTTCAAGTTCTTCCCATCGCAGAAAAAGCTTCTTAACTTTATCCTTTGCCGATTCTAGTTCTTTATTTAATTCGTTTGTTTGTGTAGCATACTTTTCATAAAAGTCGGGTGAAGTAAAAATGTTTTCTATTTTTTTTACTTCTTCTTCGGCTTTTATAATATCTTCTTCAATAGTCTCAAGCTCTTTCTTTTCCTTCCAAGTAAGCTTTCTAGTTTTATCTTTATTGCGAGTATCTTCTTTTTTTATTTTTGTCTGTTCTTCAGCTGATTCTTTAACTCTTGATTTTCTTTTTTCCGCGTAATAATCGTAATCGCCTTCGCTGAAATATACATTTCCGTTACCCTCAAAAGACAATATCCCATTACAGATTCTATTTAAAAAATATCTGTCGTGACTTACTACAATTACGCATCCTTCAAAATTTAGTAATGCTTCCTCTAAAATTCTTAAAGTCGGTAGATCAAGGTCGTTGGTAGGTTCATCCAGCATTAAAAAGTTGCCGCCGTTTTTTAAAATGCGGGCTAATGTAACACGGCTTCTTTCACCGCCGGAAAGCCGCCCAACCAAGGTGTTGATTCTTTCATCTGTAAAAAGGAACCGGCGCAGATATGTATAAACATTCATTTTCTGTTTGCCGAAACTTATAAATTCGTTTCCTTCGCTTATCGCATTAAAAACAGTATCATTGTCATTTAAAATTAATCTAGATTGATCCACATAATTAAAAGAAGTTTTTTCACCAATATCAATTTTGCCTGCGAAAAGATTTATATCACCAAGAATTGCTCTTAGAAGCGTAGTTTTACCGGAACCGTTCGGACCTACAATTCCGAGTTTCCGTCCTTCTTCAAACATAAAACTTAATCCGTCAATTAATGTTTTACCGCTAAGCTGTACGGAAATGTTTTTTAATTCGAGAACCTTATTGCCTAATCTTTCTGGAGTGGGTATAATGAGTTCAACGTCTAGTTCAATTTCATCGTTTTTCTGTTCAGATAATTCGTAAAAATTATCAAGTCTGCTTTTTGATTTTGTTCTTCTTGCCCTTGGACCACGACGCACCCATTCTAATTCACGTTTTAAAAAACTTTGACGTTTATTTTCCTCTACTTCTTTTATTGCCTGTCTTTCGGCTTTATTAATTAAATATTCGGTGTAATTGCCTTGATGTGAATAAAATACTCCGTTTGATAATTCAACTATTCTGTTTGCTATTCTATCAAGAAAATAACGGTCGTGAGTTACAAAAATACAAGTGCCTTTATATTGAGCTAAAAAGTTTTCTATCCATTCTATCGAATCAGTATCAAGGTGATTTGTCGGCTCGTCAAGAATTAAAAGATCAGGTTTGGAAATAAGCGCCCGGCATAATGCGACTCTTCTTTTTTCACCGCCTGAAAGGGTATAAATTTCTCTTTCTTTATCCGGGGCGCTTAATGATTTTAACAAAATATCGATGTTCTTTTCTAAATTCCAGCCGTCAATTTCTAATATTTTTTGTTCAAGTGCGTGCTTAATTGGCGATTCAAATGGTGTATCTTCATATTCTTTTATTATCGAAAGAATATTATCTGCGCCTTCCAGAATATTGCCCAATACATTCTTATTGTCATTTAAAATAAATTCCTGCGGGAGGGAAGTAATAATTAATTCTTTCTTTTTAGCGATACTGCCATTGTCCTGCTGCATTATTCCCGAGATAATTTTCAGAAATGTAGACTTGCCCGCACCGTTTCTGCCAACGAGACCAATTCTGTCGCCTTCATGAATTGAGAGAGATGCTTTATCTAAAATGATCTGCTCGCCGAAATGAACTTCAAGATCAGATGCTGTTAAAACAACCGGACTTACATTAATCGACATTAAACCCACAAAAATATTTATAAATTGAGTGACAATATAAGTAAAATTGATTGGAAAAATTAGAATTGCATGTTAAGAATTAATTTGAAATTAAGTGATATGTCCGCTTACAACAACCGGCTCGCCGATCATTTTTTCCTGATCCCAATTTATATTTATTGATTTATCTTCAAGACGAACAGTACAATCAATATAATCACAATATTTGCACAAATTGGTGCTGCAGTAATCCATATGAATTCTTACCTGAGCTTCCCCTAATTTTTCGTTAAATGATTCTTCAATGAAATTTTCTTCTAAATGCGATTGCTGAATTGTAAAATAGTAGGGAAGTATCAGGTGAAAATCGACAAATATTTTATTGCTTGATTTCCAAAATTTAAGGTGATGAATATCAATCCAGCTAATTTTCCGAATGGAATTTAAAGTCTCTACAATTCCTGATAATGTATCTTCGTCTGTTTCATTCATTAGTCCGCCAATTGATTCGCGGACTAGTTTATAACCCGTATATAAAATATTTAACGCTACAAAAATTGCCATTAACGGATCGATTATATAAAATCCGGTTATTAGAACGAGTATCAACCCTATTACAACGCCAATACTTGTATATGAATCAGTTAGTACGTGTTTTCCATCGGCAACAAGAGCCAGCGATTTAGTCTGTTTTCCTTTTTTTATTAAATACAGTCCAAGCCATAAATTTACCGCTCCCGCAATCCCGACTATTATTGTTCCTATATCAAGTTTTTCCGGTCTAAATCCTGTAATTAAATCTGATACGGAACTGTAAATAATAACCATAGCGGCAAGTACAATTAACAATCCTTCAACTCCTGCGGAAAAATATTCTATGTTGCCGTGACCGTATAAATGTGATTTATCAGCTGGTTTAGCGCTTAGGATTATACTATATAAAGCCATTCCAGTAGCAAGAACATGCACAACAGATTCGGCGGCGTCAGAAAAAATTGCGCTGGATCCGGTAAGCAAATAAGCTGTGATTTTTGCCGCGAACATTCCGAGTCCGACAATCATAGAAATTAATGCGGCTTTTTTCTTTAAGGAATTATTCTGATTAATCATATATCTCAAAAAATTACATTTGTAACTTACGGAAAAAAATAACTGTTAAAAAATTTTATAAATAAAATAAAAAGAATTAGAGTCCCGTTATCCAATTAAAATCTTCGAAAACAGTTAATTTTCAAACAATTTTCTTACACTTAGGAAAGATATAATCAAAAAAGGGAAATAAATTAATAATTGATTGGAATTAGAATTTTAAGTTAATAAAAGACATTGGCATATAAATTGAATTTTATATACAAATCATGATAAGGATAAGAAATGCACGATAATATTTTTGAAAAATACCCTAAAAATGATAGAAGCAATTTAATCGCAATTCTTCAAGATATTCAGGATGAATTCGGATATCTGCCCGAAAATGCAATAAGCGAAGTATCTGAATTTGTTGGCATTCCGCAGTGCAGCGTATACGGAGTTGCGACATTCTATAATCAGTTTCGTTTAATACCATTGGGCAAAAATGTAATAAGAGTCTGCCGCGGCACAGCCTGTCACGTTAAAAACTCTGCTAATATTCTAACGGCGCTTGAAGCGGAACTTGAAATTAAAGCCGGCGAAACTACCCGCGATAAACTATTTACTATTGAAACAGTAGCGTGTATTGGCGCTTGCAGTATTGCCCCTGTAATAAATATAAACGATGAATATTACGGAAGAATTACGGTTAAAGAAATTCCGAAAATTATTAAGAAATATAAAAACGAAATGAAAAAAGAAAATGCATTTGAAAAAATTGAAGAGAGCGCAGAATGAAATCTTTTTTAGATATAAAATTTAAAGACGGACTACATACTCCGGAATCGCCAAAAGAAGAATTCATAGCTCACTGCACCGACGGAGCGCTTACTCCCGGACAGGAAAATGAAATTAATGAATTCAATAAAAGACTTAAATATGAACTTCACGAAAAACCTATAATATTTATCGGTATGGATACCAGCAGCTTGGCTTCCGGAGCGAATAAAATTAAAGAAGAGATTATTAAGGAATTAGAGATACAAAAAATTGACGCTCAAATAGTTGAAACAGGCGGAATTGGATTCGGTACTTTCGAACCTTTTGTTGATATAAAACTTCCCGGAAAAGACAGGATTATATATTCTCAAATAAGCGTAAAAGATATTCATGAATTATTAAAATCTACATTGATAAAGAAAGAAATTTATGTTAAAAAAGCATTCGCGACTTATGGTGAAACAAATGAAGTTGTAACCAATATAAATGAAATTCCGTTTTTTAAAGAACAATTGCGTATAGTACTTGAAAACTGCGGAATTATAAATCCGGAATCAATTGATGAATACATTGCTGCCGGCGGGTTTAAAGGTCTTGATAAAGCTTTGCGTTTAATGACTCCCGAAACAGTAGTAAAAGAAGTATTGGATGCCGGACTGAGAGGCAGAGGCGGCGGAGGTTTTCCTGCCGCTAAAAAATGGGAGCTTGCCTATAATCAAAAATCGGAAATTAAATATCTGATCTGTAACGCCGATGAGGGGGATCCGGGCGCGTTTATGGATCGATCGGTTTTGGAAAGTGATCCATTTAAACTTGTTGAAGGTATGATAATTGCCGCATATGCTATGGGAGCTTCTTACGGTTATATTTACTGCCGGGCAGAATATCCGCTTGCAATTGCACGATTACAAAAAACAATAAAACAATGTAATGATTACGGACTTCTCGGAAAAAATATTCTTAATAGCGGTTTTAATTTTGAACTGAAGATTAAAAAAGGCGCTGGAGCCTTTGTATGCGGCGAAGAAACAGCTTTGATTGCTTCTATTGAAGGGAAAAGAGGTATGCCTAAACCAAGGCCGCCTTATCCTTCAATTTCCGGGCTTTGGGCAAAACCTACGGTAATCAATAATGTTGAAACCTTTGCTAATGTTTCTGCAATTATCAACAGAGGTTCAAAATGGTATTCTTCAATTGGAACGGAAACAAGCAAAGGCACAAAAGTTTTCGCTTTAAGCGGTAAAATTGAAAACAGCGGATTGGTTGAAGTGCCAATGGGAATTACTCTAGGCGAAGTAGTTTTTAATATAGGCGGTGGAATTCCTGACGGTAAAAAATTTAAAGCTGTACAGATCGGCGGACCGTCAGGAGGCTGTTTGCCTAAAAGTGTTATGGATACTCCTGTTGATTATGAATCCTTAAAAACCGTAGGCGCGATGATGGGCTCGGGTGGATTTGTTGTAATGGATGAAGATACATGTATGGTGGACGTCGCAAAATATTTTCTGACATTTATTCAAAATGAATCATGCGGCAAATGCGTGCCCTGCCGCGAAGGTACAAAAAGAATGCTTGAGATTATTGAAAGGCTTACTAGAAATTATTCGAAAAACGGTGAAGGAAAAGATGATCTATTAAGATTTAAAGGCGTTCTGTATTTGGAAAGATTGGGAAACGTTATTAGAGATACTTCGCTGTGTGGACTTGGTCAAAGCGCGCCTAATCCTGTTATGTCAGGATTAAGATATTTCAGAACTGAATATGAAGAACATATTTACGATAGAAACTGTCCGGCCGGAGTTTGCAAAGAATTATTGACATATAAAATTGATCCTGAACTGTGCAACGGATGCGGACTTTGTTCAATGAAATGCGGTGTGAACGCAATATTAGGCGAAAAGAAACATGCGCATTACATTATTGAAGATAAATGTATTAAATGCGGTATGTGTTATGAAGCCTGCAGAAAAAACGCAATTTCTGTTAATTAAATTTTGCTTACGGAGAAAAAATGATTGAGCTAAAAATAAATAATATAAATGTAAAAGCCGAAGAGGGCATGACTATTCTTGACGCGGCGAAATCGGTTGGTATTCATGTCCCGACTTTATGCCACATGAAAGATTTATTCCCCACCGGCGCGTGCAGAATTTGTGTTGTTGAAGTAGAAGGAATGAGAGGATTAACTCCCAGCTGCGCTTATCCTGTATCTGATGGTATGAAAGTACAAACTAATTCACCAAGAGTAAGACAAGCAAGAAAAACAATAGTTGAATTACTGGTTGAAAATCATCCCGACGATTGTCTTATATGCGTACGAAATAAAAACTGTGAGCTTCAGGATTTATCGGAACAATACTCATTAAGAGAACATAGATTTGTCGGCGAAAAAAAGGATCACGCAATTGATATTTCAAGCGCTTCGATGGAACGCGATCCTGCTAAATGTATTTTATGCGGCAGATGCGTAAGAACTTGCAATGAAATTCAGAAAGTTGGCGCAATTGACTTTACTAACAGAGGATTCAGCAGCAATGTTACGACTCCTTTTAATAAGGGATTAAATGTAAGTGATTGCATACTATGCGGACAATGTATACTTGTTTGTCCAACTGCCGCATTAAGAGAAAAAAGTCATTCCAAGGAAGTTATATCGGCGTTAAATGATAAAAATAAATTTACGGTAGTGCAAATTGCCCCTGCGGTAAGAGCTTCTATTGGCGAAGAATATAATTTACCGTTAGGTACTAATGTTACCGGTCAATTAGTTACAGGTTTAAGAAGACTAGGTTTTAAAAAAGTCTTTGATACAAATTTCGCGGCAGATTTAACAATTATGGAAGAAGGTACAGAACTAATTGGAAGAATTAAAAATGGCGGAAAACTTCCTATGTTTACAAGCTGCTGTCCTGGGTGGGTAAAATATATTGAACAAAACAGGCCTCAATTATTAGATCATTTGTCCACTTGTAAATCACCTCATGAAATGGAAGGCGCCGTTTTAAAATCATATTATGCAAAAAAAATGGGATTAACGCCTGCCGATATATTTGTCGTTTCAATAATGCCGTGTACTGTTAAAAAATTTGAATCCGACAGAGCCGAATTAATGAATGATAAAATGCAGGATGTTGATGCCGTATTAACTACAAGAGAATTAGTCAGATTATTCAAAATGGCGGGAATAGATTTTAATGATCTTCCTGAAGACAGTTTTGATAACCCGCTAGGTGAATCTACAGGAGCGGCAGCTATATTCGGAACTTCAGGCGGAGTAATGGAAGCCGCATTGAGAACTGCGTATTTTAAGTTAACCGGAAATGAACTTGAAAATCTTCAACTAAATGATATTCGCGGTAATGTGGGTGTAAAAGAAAGTACAATAAATATTAATGGAACGGATATTAAGGTTGCTGTAGTTAACGGCATTGGGAATGTGGGAATTGTACTTGATCAGATTGAAAGCGGGAAATCCGAATACCATTTTATAGAAGTTATGGCATGTCCGGGCGGATGCATTAACGGCGGCGGACAGCCGATTCATCAAAAATCCGAAAAAGTTATGAAGCGCGTTAAGGTGCTTTATGAAATAGATGAAAACGCAAAAAACAGAAGATCACATGAAAATGAGTCGGTAAAGAAAATTTATAACGAATTTTTCGGGGAGCCGAACAGTTATAAAGCGCATGATATTCTGCATACGACATATGTGAACAGAAAAGAATTATTGAAAAAATAAGAAGTATTAAATGGCCGGTATTGTAAGTACAATTGGGCAGAAATGTAAAAGATGTTTTTCATGCATTCGAGAATGCCCGGCGACTGCTATTCGTGTCGTAAACGGACAAGCATTTGTAATTACCGAAAGATGTATAAGCTGCGGTCATTGTGTAAAAGTATGCTCACAGCACGCTAAAGAAATTTCAAGCGACATAGATAAAGTTTTATTAAATCTTATACCTACAGGCAAAGCAGTGGCCATGGTTGCGCCTTCATTTGCCGCTTCGTTTCCTGATAATTACTTAAAACTTCCATCCGCTCTTAAATCTATCGGTTTTAGCAGGGTTACGGAAGCTGCATTCGGCGCTGATTTAATAAGTCCTTTGTACGAAGAATTATTCGAAAAGTTAAACGGTAAAACAATTATATCTTCTCCTTGCCCGGCAATTTATAATTATATCGAGAAATATTATACTGAACTGGTGCCTAATATCGCTCCTATTGTGTCCCCTATGATAGCAATGGGAAGATATTTAAAGGAAACTCTGGGTGAGACTACTAAGGTAGTATTTATTGGCCCTTGCGTTGCCAAAAAAAGTGAGTACACCGATGATGAAGTAAATGATGCCGTTGACGCGGTACTAACATTCACTGAGTTGAATAAAATATTTCATGATAATGAAATTGATATTAACTCTTTTAATGAGGTTGAGTTTGACGCTCCTTTGGCAAACCTAGGCAAATCTTTTCCTTTAACGGGAGGGCTGCTTAAGACAGCTAATATTCCCGGAGATGTACTGGCTAAAAAAGTAATCGTAGTCGATGGAAAAGAAAAAGTTGAAGAAATTATTCAAGACATATCAAAAAATAAAATAAAATCTAAATTTGTAGATATTTTATTTTGTGAAGGATGTATTAACGGACCGGCGATTGAATCCGATTTAAATTATTATTCGCGTAGGGAAAAAGTAATAAATTATATAGACGCGAAAATTCATAACGTTGATAAGAACGTTTGGAAAAGTGAATTATATAACAGCCGTAACTTAAAACTTGAAAGAAACTTTTCACCGAAAAATCAGCGCAGACCTATGCCTTCGGAAGAAAAGATAAAAGAAATTCTGGCACGTACTAACAAAATTTTAAAGAAAGACGAATTAAACTGCGGTGCATGCGGATATCCTACATGCAGAGCTTATGCAGTTGCAATTGCTAAGGATCTTGCAGAAGAAGATATGTGCCTGCCTTTTTTAATTGATAAAATTGAAAAAGCATATTCAGAATTAAAAAACGCTCAGGAACAGCTTCATCATGCAGAGAAACTTGCATCCGTAGGTCAGCTTGCCGCGGGCGTAGCGCACGAAATAAACAACCCCCTCGGCACTATAATGATGTATTCATCAATATTAAAAAACGATCTATCGAAAAAGTCGGTTGACAGGCAGACAAAGGAAGATCTCAACTTAATAATAGAAGAAGCGAACAGATGTAAATCTATTGTTGCAAACCTTCTTGATTTTGCACGGCAAAGTAAATTAAAAATAACAACATTAAAACCTGCCGACATAATTTATGATGTTATAAAGGAATTAAAATATAAGCCTGCGTTTGAAGGCGTTGTTTTAAAAATTGCCGATAATTCAAATAATAAATTTATCGAAGGCGATAAAGATCAGTTAAAACAAGTATTCCTGAATTTAATTAATAATGCTTGCGAAGCTCTGGAAGAATCTAAAAACAAAATGGTTTCAATTAACATTAATAACGGTGATAATAATTTAGTTATTGAAATCTGCGATAACGGGTGCGGTATTCCTGAAGAGAATATTAAAAAATTATTCACTCCGTTTTTTACGACAAAAAAGATTGGAAAGGGGACCGGACTCGGTCTGGCAATAACATACGGTATAATTAAAATGCATAAGGGTGATATAAAGGCACATAGTGTTTTGGAAGAAGGAACTACTTTCAAAATTACCATGCCTTATAAATTAAACGGTTCAAATATTTTGAATTGAGGAGAGTTGTAAAATGGCAGTTCACGAAAAAATAAAATTAATTTTACTTGTTGATGATGATATCGATTTATTAGAACAGAATAAAATTATTATCGAATCTAAAGGTTTTAAAGTAATTACCGCCGAATCAGGTGAAGAAGCCTGGAAAACTTTTCAGGAAATAAAACCGGATGCGGTAATTGCAGATTTAATTATGGAGCACCATGACTCGGGATTCGTTCTCTGTCATAAAATTAAAAGAAGCGAGCACGGGAAAAATATTCCAACTTATATTCTAACTTCGGCTACATACGATACCGGTTTTAAATTTGGCGTTACTACTAAAGAAGAAAAGGAATGGATAAAATGCGACGGCATATTAAATAAACCTGTTGTTATCGATGAATTATTGTCTAAAATGGAAAGCTATTACGAAAATTAGAAAACATATTAAGTAATTATTCTATAAGAAAAGGGAAATAAATTCAGGTGCAAAATTCTAAACCACATATTCTTATAGTTGATGATGAGAAAGGATTAAGAGTCGGCACACATAGACTTTTGGAATCTGAAGGTTATATTGTGCAGTCTGCGGAAAATGGTTTAACCGGAATTAAATACGGCACAGAAAGAGAATTCGACCTAGCAATAATCGATTTAAAGATGCCCGATGTAGACGGGCTTGAAGTACTGCAGAAAATAAAGAAAGTTTTTCCTTTTACTGTTTGTTTTATCGCTACAGCGTTTGCCAGTTATGATACCGCAATCGAAGCAACAAGAATTGGTGCTTACGGTTATATCCCCAAACCTTTCACTCCGGAAGAACTTATTTATCAAATTGAAAAGGGTTATAAACACAGAAAACTTCTTCTTGAATCCGAACGGCTTAAAAAGGAGAAAGAAGAAAGTCTTCTTGAAATAGCAAGTGAAAAGAGCAGGTTAAAAACAATACTCGAATCAATTTCAGACGGTGTGCTTGTTGTAAATAAATCGGGCGAAGTGGTTTATTACAATAATGCTTCATTAAAATTGTTAGGCTTTGATGAAATTAAAATTGGACAGCAGATCTTAGGAAATCTTCCTGAAGAAATTAATGAAAAAATTAATAGATATTTACAGCCGGACAGTGTTGTAAATAAGTCGCGTACTGTTCAAATAGAACTTAATCACAATTCTCAGGTGTTTATTGAAGCCGTTTGTTCTCCGGTTCTTCATACTGACGGAAGTTTTGCCGGCGTTGTGATAGTATTAAAGAATATTACCGAATTCAAAAAAATAGAATTTATAAAAAATCAATTTGTTTCAATGGTTGCTCATGAATTAAAAGCTCCGGTTGCAGCTGTTTCAGGGTTTATAAAATTAATATTGGATAAAAGCTTTAATATATCAAATGAACAGCAGGAAGATTATTTAAGAAGATCGGGTGTAAGATTAAACGGCCTGCTTGATTTGGTAAACGATCTGCTTGATATATCTAGAATGGAAACCAAAACAAAACAAAGGGAAATTGAAGATTTAGATATAAAAGAAATAATATTAAATACACTTCAGTTTCTTGAAATTGATATAAAAAATAAAAATATTAAGGTTGATATAAATTTTGAAGATAATATCCCATCACTAAAAGCTGATCAAAACGAAATAACAAGATTATTTACAAATATATTTTCCAACGCAATTAAATATAATAGAACCGACGGCAGCATTAAGGTAAGTCTATCTATCGATAAAAATTATTTAAAGATTAAGATATCGGACACCGGTATAGGAATGAGGCCCGAAGATAAAGATCGTATGTTTAACGAATTTTTTAGGGCAAAAAATAAATTTACACAAAATATAAGCGGTACCGGTTTGGGTTTAAGTATCGTTAAAAGAATAATTGATTCATATTACGGAAAAATTGATGTGGAATCGGAATATAATGTTGGATCAACATTTACAATATATTTACCAATTATCCTGCCCCAAGCAGGTGAACTCACAACAAACTACGTAGGAGTACAAAATGTCACTAATCGCAATTATTGATGATGATCCGGATATCATTGAAGCGACAAGTCTTGTATTAAAATCAAGAGGATTCAGCGTGTGCACAGCGTCGAATCCAGATGAGGGCTACAAGATAATCAAAGAGAATAACCCGGATTTAATTATACTCGATGTTATGATGGATGAACCCGATGACGGATTCTTTATGGCGCAAAAGCTTAGAAGAGACAAAGTAAAAACACCTATTTTAATGTACACTTCAGTTTCTAAAACAATTGGATTTGAATACGGTCAGGGTGAAATGGTGCCTGTTGATGATTTCGTTGAAAAACCAATCTCACCTGAAGAATTAATTGAAAAAGTGAAATTGCTGCTAAAAAAGGTGGAGGCTTAATGTTAGTTCAAGAAAAAAATTCTTTAACAGAAGAAATTGAAAAATATGTTGAAGAATTAGGAAAAGACAGATCAGCCCTGCTCGAAATTCTGCATCTATTACAGAAAAAACACAGATGTATACCCGACTTTGCACAGCAGGAAGTTGCGCGTCTTTTGGATATTCATCCGGTTGAGGTTTTTAGTGTAATTACTTTTTATTCTTTCCTAAACGCTGAACCGAAAGGAAGGAATATTGTTAGAGTGTGTCAGACTATTTCCTGCGATATGAAAGGAAAAGATAACCTCTGCAATGCTATTGAAAGAGAGATTGGAATTAAATTCGGGGAAACTTCTAAAGACAATAAATTTACTTTAGAATATACAAACTGCCTCGGCTTATGCGATCAAGGTCCCGCTATGGCTGTTAACGACAGAGTATATACCAGTTTAACTCCTGAGAAAGCAGTTGAAATATTAAACGGTGTAAAATAGGGGGATTAAATGCAGAATAGAAAAAATAGGAAGGGAGCAGTATTGTTTACTGATTATAACCGCGGCCGGTCCATAAAAAAAGCTTTAAGTATGAGCCGCGAAGAAGTTCTTTTTGAAATAAAAGAATCAAAATTAAAAGGCAGAGGCGGAGCCGGATTCCCGACTTCAACAAAATGGATGCTGACTGCCGCAGCAAAAAGCGATGTTAAATATGTTATATGCAATGCAGATGAAGGTGAACCAGGAACATTTAAAGACAGAGTTCTTTTAAGCGAATATCCCGATCTTGTTTTCGACGGTATGGTGATTGCGGGATATGTAATCGGTGCCAAAGAAGGCATAGTTTATTTAAGAGGTGAATACGAATATATGCTTGATTCTCTTAATGAATATCTTGAAGTAATACGCAAAGAAAATCTTCTTGGTAAAAACATTCTTGGAAAAGATAAATCTAAAGAAGGTTTTGATTTCGATATAAGGATACATTTAGGCAACGGAGCTTATGTTTGCGGAGAAGAAACAGCGTTGATTGAATCGCTTGAAGGTCATAGAGGCGAAGCAAGAAACCGTCCTCCTTTTCCTGTCAATTCAGGTTTCAAAGGTAAACCTACAACAGTTAATAATGTTGAAACATTGGCCGCGGTTACTAAGATTATCGAGAATAGCGGAAAATGGTATCAGGAACACGGAACAGATAAATCTACAGGCAGCAAATTATTCTCTGTTTCAGGGGATTGTGAAAAACCCGGTGTATATGAATTGCCTTGGGGCACAAAAATATCGGAACTTCTAAAAATTGTTAGCGCAAAAAATACAAAAGCAGTTCAAGTCGGAGGCGCATCAGGAATTTGTTTGGATAAATCTCAATTTAATAGAACTCTCGGTTATGAAGATATGCCTACGGGCGGTTCAATTATTGTCTTTAACGAATCGCGCAATATGCTGAAAGTACTTAAAAATTTCATGGAATTTTTTGTTGAAGAATCATGCGGACAATGCACGCCATGTCGTATTGGAAATGTTAAACTGCTGGAAGGTGTTAAAATGATTGAAAGAAACGAGTTTACATTTAATTATATAAATAAATTAAAAGAACTCGGAGCGACAATGCAGGTAGCTTCAAAATGCGGTTTGGGTCAGTCAAGTCCTAATTCATTTATTTCAATTTTGGAAAATTTTAAAGATGAGATTTTGAACACTGGATTAAATTCTACCAGTTTCGGGAACGGAGGAAATAATGGAAAATAAAGAAAACAGAGCACCGATAAGTCAAAAACCGCACATGGTAGAAAAACCTGCACACCCGGAACATATAGGCGGTTCAATAACTGTTGAAATAAATGAAAAGAAAATAACAGTTCCTATGGGCACTACAATACTTGAGGCCTGCAGAGAAAATCAGATTCATATTCCTACCTTATGTCATCATGAGGATTTATGCATTGCCGGCGTTTGCCGATTATGTGTTGTTGAAGTTGAAGGTATGAGAACTTTACAGGCTTCTTGCGCATATCCAATTACGTCGCCTATGAAAATTAAAACATCGACACCAATGGTAAGAAAAGCAAGAAGACATATTCTTGATTTAATGTTAAGCGAACATTACGGCGAATGTTATTCATGCGTCAGAAACAATAACTGTGAACTTCAAAAATTGGCTAATGAATACGGAGTTGATAGTTACACTTTCGGACATGTTAAAGAATCACAACATCAGATTGATGATTCTTCTTATTCGGTTGTGCGAGATATGGATAAATGTATTCTCTGTAAACGATGTGTAAGAACATGTATTGATTTGCAGGAAGTAGGAGTTTTGGAAGCTATTAACCGCGGAGATAAAACTACAATCAGTACATTTATGGAAAAACCGTTGGCTGATGTAATATGTATTAACTGCGGTCAGTGTATTAATCGTTGTCCAACAGGCGCTCTGCACGAAAAAGATGATTCGGACGATATATGGAATGTGATTGATGATCCTACGAAACATGTTGTAATTCAAACCGCGCCTTCGCCTCGTGCAGCTATTGGTGAAGAATTCGGTCTGCCTGCAGGGCATTCAATGACTGGTCAAATGAATACGGCATTAAAAAGAATAGGATTCGATGCCGTCTTTGATACTAATTTCACTGCTGATTTAACAATAATTGAAGAAGGCACTGAATTAATTTTAAGATTATATAAAGCGCTTGTCGAAAAAGATAATTCTGTTTCGCTTCCGCAATTTACTTCATGTTCTCCTGGATGGGTAAAATATATCGAACATTTTTATCCGGAATATTTGCCTAACATGAGCTCCGCTAAATCACCGCAGCAAATGTTCGGCGCACTCATTAAAACTTTTTATGCCGATAAGATAGGCGTTGATCCTAAAGATGTTGTATCTGTTGCAGTAATGCCATGTTCGGCTAAAAAGTTCGAATGTAACAGACCCGAAATGGACGATTCCGGATTTAAAGATGTTGATTACGGTTTAACAACTCGTGAATTGGCAAAAATGATTAAAGAAGCTGGAATACATTTACCTGAAATGCCTAAATCGCATTTTGACAGTCCGTTCGGCGATGCTTCCGGCGCGGGATTAATTTTCGGCGCAACTGGCGGTGTTATGGAAGCTGCAATAAGATCTGTTGTTGAATTTGTTACAGGCGCAAAAGCGGAAGATATTTTTGAAAAAGCTAACGTACTTCCTGTCCGCGGCTTTGAGGGAGTTAAGATTGTTGAACTTCCGATTGGGGATAAAGTTGGTCCTGTGCCCGAATTAATTAAACACTTGGTTCCGAATTGGGATTGGTTAAAAGGCGCTACACTTAAAGTTGCAGTAGCTCATGGAACGGCAAACGCTAAGAAAGTTATGGAAAATATAATTGCCGGCGGAGAATTAGCAAGCTGTCACTTTATAGAATTCATGGCTTGTCCAGGCGGATGTATCGGCGGAGGCGGTCAGCCTATTCCAACTACTCCTGAAATTCGTAAGAAAAGAGCCGAGGCAATTTACGCGGAAGATGAATCTCTTGAACTGCGTAAATCTCACGACAATCCATTTGTTGTTCAAATCTATAAAGAGTTCTTGACTGACGGACCATGCGGACATAAATCGCATGAATTACTTCATACTCATTATACAAAACGCGGAAAGTATATTGCGTAATTCTAAAATAGAAAATACTATTTAATGTGTTATTTTTTAGAACTATTAGTAAGATGAAAATAAAGTAAGACTTGATATCAGAATAATAAGAGCGGTTTTATACCGCTCTTATTTATTAAAAGAATTTCACAAAAATATTGTTTAATTTCATATATGATAACCTTAGTCCCGGCATGGGCACATCATTACGACGAATTTTGGGCGGCAATCAGAAGACGAAATTTATGGTTTATTAAACTTCGTTATTTCGCCGTAATTTCTTTATTAGCATTTCTCCTTATCGGTCAGTATTTATTAGATTTTCAATTTTCAGAAACTCAGCTTACAGCTATATTAATAATAGATTTTTCTATTCTTTTATATAATCTTATTATCCATAGAACAAGAAAATATATAGGCATTACACCGGGACAGTTTAATGCAATGCATTTGTCGTTAGCGCAAATGTTTTTGGATCTAGCTTCGCTTATCATCCTGGTTTATTTTACCGGTACTATTTATTCTCCATTGTATATGTTTTTTATATTTCAATTTGTAATTGGCAGCTTAATTCTTCTTGGATATTTGGTTTATACCGTTGCCGTAATTTTAATACTACTTTATTCGGCGCTTGTTATACTGCAGCATTATAGTTTGATTGAAAGTCATTACATAAGCGGACTTTATATTACTCATCCTGAAACACATAATCTTACATATGTTATCTTGTATCTTATTGTTTTCAGTGCAATGATGCTTGTAACTGTTTATTTGACAAATACAATTGCTCGCAGACTATATAAAAGGGAACAGCAATTAAGAGAAACGTTAAACCAGCTGAATGAAGCCGAAATGCAGAAACAAAAATATATTATGGGAGTTGTACATGAAATTAAAACTCCTATAGCCGCGGTTCAATCTTTTCTCGATTTAATTCTGCAGAATTTCCTTGGACCGGTTTCTGAACAGGTTGAAGACAAAGTAAAAAAAGCGAGAAGAAGAACTGAAGAATCAATAGAAATGATTAACGATATTTTAAGAATCTCGAAATTAAAAATGCTTAACCTTACTGATATGGAAGAGCTTGATATTACCGAAAGTATTCAAAGCATTATAGATAAAGTTAGTGAAAACGCACTTTCAAGAAAAATAAGTATAAAATATAACGACAACCGAGAAACAAACAATTTAATTAAAGCCGATAAGGTGTTAATCGAACTTGCAATTTCAAACATTGTTAACAATGCTATAAAATATAACACCGAAAACGGAATTGTTGAAATATCACTTTATAACAAAGATAAAGAACTTGTTATTGAAATAAGCGATAATGGAATTGGAATACCTAAAAATGAACAGCAGTCCGTATTCCTGCAATTTTATAGAGCATCAAATATAAAACGGGGGAAACTAGAAGGAAGCGGATTGGGACTCTCACTTGTAAAAGAAATTCTTGAAAGGCATAAAGGACGTGTTGAAGTCGATAGCCCTTCAATAATCGGAACAGCAGACAGGCCGGGAACAAGTTTCAGAATAATTCTTCCAAGCACCGAAAAAAGAGCGCGCCGTAGAAGAAAAATAAAAATAATAAGCGAAATATAATAACTGGAAGATTCTTCTTCTAAAAATTACAAATCACAATTTATACATTCCGCGATATTACTTTAAGATAGTTTCCAGGGAACAACTCGTATGCAAGTTCTGCTTTTTCAATAGTGTCAAATATCCCAAATACGGTTGAACCGCTGCCGCTCATCAATGAAAACAAAGAGCCGTATTCATACATTTTTTCTTTTATATATTTTACTTCAGGGTATTTACTGAACACATAATCTTCAAAGTCATTTTTAATATTTTCTTTAATCATACTCCAATCATCTAACTTATTAATTCCATTAGAGAGATAATTATAAGCCGATGGTTTCGGAGTTATATTCTGAAAAGCCTCTTTTGTTGAGATATGAATTCCGGGATTTATAATAAGTATGGGATATTCCAATTCAAGATCAATCTGTTTTAATATTTCGCCTCTCGAAGTGCCAATTGACGGTTTTGCTTTAATAAAAAAAGGCACATCTGAACCTAATTCCAAAGCTAAATTAATCATTTGCTCATGTTTAATTCCAAGTTTGAACATTTCGTTTAATGAAATTAAAACCGCTGCCGCATCGGAACTTCCGCCTCCTAATCCCGCGCCAATCGGTATTTTTTTTTCAAGATGAATATTTACAGCAAAAATTTTTGAATAAATCTTTTCTAAAAGTTTTACGGCTTTTAGTATAAGATTATTTTTATCGTTTTCTAATTCCGGATTATCGCAAGTAAATAGAAAATGTTCCGACTTATCAATTTTTATAACATCAAAAAAATCATTAATAGGATAAAAAATAGTCTCAAGGTTATGAAAGCCGTCACTTCTTTTTGAAACAATGTTCAAACCAAAATTAATTTTAGCGGGAGCTTTTATCTCAATATATTTCATTTAATTCTCTTCTTTTGTAATTTCCACATGTATTTTGCGGGAATCTTATAATTCTTAGTTAGCGGATTCCGGCATAAAAGATTGCCGGAATGACAATACACATAATACACGATACTATTTCAATATTCTTTATTAATATAATCCTTAATATTTTTTGTATGTTCCGGGGTTGAACCGCAGCATGATCCAATAAATAAAGGCTTCTGCCTTAAATAAGGTTTAATAAAAGCTAAATATTCTTCCGGCGAAATACCGCACTTTATAGTTTTATCTGTATATTTTCCCGAACCGCAGTTAAGATAAAATCCCCAAGGATGATTAAAATTAAAGAAATGGTTTTTTGAAAATATATTCGGCGTAATACAGTTGTATCCAATAGCTACAGGATAATATCTCAAAACATAATCAACCGCTTTAATTAAAGTCTCGCCGCATAATAATTTTAGATTTTCATTAAAAAAGAAATTTATAACAAAAGGAATATTATTAGAGGAACAATACTCGCAGACAATTTTAATTTCATCCATGTGGCTGAATGTTTCATTCCATATTATGTCTACACCTGAATCCCAAAGCATTTGAATATGCGACTTGTGATTAAACTCAAGCTCAATAAATGAAATTGTCCTTTCAGCCTGATAACAATCTTCGGCCGGAGCGTTTGAACCGGCTATAATTATTTCTTTTTCTTTCCTTGCTTCCATTGCAAGGCTTACAGACATATTTACAAATGTTTCATTAGAAATATTTAAATATGTATTTTTATAAGCGGCGGGATTTGTTCTGAATGTATTTGTTGTAATAATATCAGCGCCAGAATTTATATAATTATTATGAAGCTCTTTAACTAATTGAGGCGAAGTAATATTTGCTTTTGAAGTCCAAAGGAAAGGGTCATATTCAATACCGCGCTGAATAAGTAAACTGCCCATTGCGCCGTCGAGAATTAACGGTCGATTTAAATCATTATACCTTTGTATTATGTCAATTCTTTTCGTTTTCATTTTTTATTGCCGTAAAAGCAAAAACTTCGTCCGCTACATCTTAAAATTATTTTTTGGAATCAAAATATTTTACTGTTTCATTTTCAATTCGTTCGAGATCAATCATTTGAATGCATTCAAGATTATATGGACATTCTTTTTTCCAGCAGGGAGCGCAATCAAGTCCGGCAGGGTATAATATAACTCCGCGATTATATAGTTCAATTTCGGTCCAGCAGCTTAATCCAAACCAGGCAATTACATATTTTTTCAAAGCGATTGCCAAATGCATTCCGAAAGTATCGCCTGTTATAATAAGTTGAGGAATATTTTCAAAACAAGCGCCTTTTCTTACACCCATTGTTGTCGGAGTACTTATAATTTTACCCCTAAATGTTTCTTCAAGATAATTATTTCGTTCCGTATCTTCGGGTCCTCCTAAAAGAACAATCTTAAATCTATTATAAGATAGAAATCTTTCAATAAGAACTTCATGCTGTTCGAGTGTCATTTTTTTATTGGGGAATAATTCGGAACAGCCGGTATTAAATCCTATAATTTCATCCTTATCTGTCAGTCCAACTTCATTTTTATAATCTGCTGTAAAGAGAAGTTCATCATCCGAAAATTTAAACACATATTCATCATTTTTATAATCATTCTCAAAAGTCTCAGATAAATAATCCTGACCGGTTCTATTATTTATCATGAATTTTAAATTGTCATCCATTCCTAAACGATAATTATAATACGCGCCTTCGTTTAAAGGAATTATTTTACCGTCTTCGTTAACGCCGAATCCTAATTTTTTATCGGCTTTTATTGACATTGCCAAGGCACCGGACCTCTGGGATTTGTCCACATTCATTACATAATCAAATTTAAGTTCATTTAATACGGAGATTGATTCAAAGTCGTAAGGAAAAACTTTATCAATCAGGGGATTATGTTTTAACAATCCAACCGCATTTTTTAACGTTATCCAATATATTGTTGAAACTGGGAATTTTCTTTTTAATCCCGGAAGCTGGGCTGTACTCATTAAAACATCGCCCATAGCATCGAGGTTAATTATTAATATTTTGGTGCCTATTGCCAAATTATCTTTACATCCGTCTTCCCAGCAATTATGATCTGGGTAACAAGGTTTATAACCTGTGAATTTTTTACATTTTGGTATTTCTTTGCTCATAAATTTTCTCAAAAAAGGTTTTAAATTTTTCTTTTACTTGATCGTAATCTAAGTTCTTAAAATTCGGTTCTTCAGTAATTACACAATCAAAATCCGATTTGAAAGGGGACCAGATCATATCTGGAGTATTATATTTTACATATATTCCAAACATAGGAATTTCATATGCGGAAGCCAAATGTACTATTGAAGTATCTGGTGTAAATAAAAAATTAAGTTTTGAAACAGCGGCCGCAAATTCGTTAAAATCAGGCGTTGTAAAAACCGGATATTTATTATCTGAAATTTTATCGGCTAAATGTTTTTCATTCTCTGTCGAAATAATAAGAATATTAAGATCATAGTTTTCCAGAAAACTTATTATTTTCTTAAATCTATTAACGCCCCAAAAGCGGGCGTCGCTTCCAGCTGAAATATTAACGCCTGCAAGAAATTTATTATCAAAATTACCATTATAATTACTTTTAATGAATTTGTTGATCTTATTTAAAGAACTTTCATTTAGCGGGAAATGAATATTTATATTCTCCAAATTATATTTTATATCGAATACTTTTGCGAATTCCAAAATTCTTAATACTACATGATTTGAGTCCGGAGCAAGTTTATTCACAATATAGGTATAGATATTTTCATTTCCTTTTTGAAGTCCTATTTTAACCGGAGCATGTATGGAAGCTATTAAAAAACTTACTGTAGTTGAAACATCATCATGAAGATCAATCACCGCGTCAAATTTTAAAGCGTTTAATTTTTTTACAAGTTTTTTAAAGGCGCCGAATCCTTTTTGAAATATAAATATTTCATCGTATAAATCCGGGTCATTAAAAATGAAATGATTTTTTCTATCCGCAAGAATTGTTACACGGCAGCCGGTCTTTTCCTTTATCAATTTAATTAGCGGCGTAGTTACAAGGGCATCCCCGATTTTATTAAGTCTGATAAATAAAATAGTTGAATCGGGAGCAAGCTTAATTGATTCGTTTTTTTTATTCACCGAATTAAAATGAAGCATAATTCTTAATAGAACATTTTTTAGAGCAAATTCAATTTTTTTCATTTAAGCGCTCTAATAAACTGTTCTTTTTTATTAAAGAATCTATTTTCTTCATAACCCTTTCAATCGGTAAATCTAGGAAACATTCATGTTTTTTAGGACATTTTAATAGATTACATTCAATACATTCTAATTCATCAATACGTATCCATTCATGCTTATCTCCAAAAGGGCCTTGAAGATAAGGATTTGTAGGTCCATGCAGACTTAAAACCGGGGTTCCAACAGCGGTACAGATATGCATTGGTCCGCTATCATTTGCCACAACAAAATCACATCCGCTAAGTAATGCGGCCATTTTTTTTATATCAGTATCGGGAGCAAGAATTGATTTATGTTTCATTATATTATGAATTTGAAGAGCATCTACTTTATCGTCCGGACCCCAAAGCAATAATATCTGAGCATCATATTTTTCTGCAATGTTATCAGCTATTTCGGCAAATTTTACCGGATCGCATTTTTTAGAATCCCATCCTCCGCTAGGAGATATTCCAACAACCAATTTATCATTTGAAGTGTTTGAAGATAAATAGTTATAAGAAAATGTCTTATCAGAATCAGACAAACCGAAATAAAGCTCTAATGAATCGGAGCTTAAGCCGATTCTCTTTAAAAACTCAATATGAAGCTGAGCGGCGTGGAATTTATCTCTTTCTTTCGGCCCGAAGATATTATAGGCGTATTTTCTACCTTCATAAGGGAATCCTACCCTGTACGATGCTCCGCTAAAAAATGTAATTAATGCAGTACTAGGATTCGAAAAGAAATCAAGAACTAAATTGTACTTTTTTCTTCTAATTTCAAATATTTGTTTGAATCTATTCCATGTGCTTTTTCTGTCAAAGATCAGAATATTATCAATTATTTTTAGATCTTGCAGCGCATTTTTACTCGGTTTTTCAGTCAGAAAATCTATTTGCGAGTTCGGGAAATCTTTTCTAAGATTATCAAAAACAACTGTGGAAAGTATTACATCACCAATACCGCGCAATTTAATGATGAGTATTTTATTTACTTTTTCTTTATTTATTGGGAGCATTAGTTAGTTCTCAATAGAAAATAATTTGTGATGGAAAAAATAGACATGAATAGATAGTAATATTAATCCTATGTTTTCTAATATTTTAATCAATCCGACTTTCTGACCGTCCGAAGTTGCAAAACATCCGCAGTCGATATCCAAACCACGGAGCATAGCTGTAAATACAAAAACTGTAAAAAGAATCATTAGAGTTCCGATTACCGCCGAATTTTCCTTTACGGCGACTCCGAAAAGCAATAATACTCCGGTTATTACCTCAAGCCAGGGGAGAGTTATTGCGATTATATTAAGAGAAATTACAGGAAATATTCTGTAATTAGAAATTGACACGGCAAATTGCTCAGGATTAGATATTTTCTCAATGCCGGCAAACACAAAAATGAGTGCAAGAATGATTCGCGAAACTAAGAGCAAGTATTTATTTCTTAGAATATCTTTCATAATGTTTTTGTTTTATTTGACAAAACAGCCGTATTGTATAAAATGAACTATTAATGAAATAAGTTTTACCTGAATAATATGACTATAGTTTTTCGGCAGGAAGATTATTTTCAAACCATTCCTTCCAACCGCCAAAATAAATCCATACTTTTTTATAACCTAATTTTTGTAGTTCAACTGCGAGACGTTGACTTACTTCGCATTGATCTCCTTCGCAATAGACAATGATTTTGCGATTTTTATCTAAATATTTAATATTCGGATCATCCGGAGTAAATTTATATTCAGGTATGTTAACCGCTCCGGGTATATGTCCGTCGGAAAAATCCCAACTGTCTCTAGCGTCAACAAATACTGCTTCTTTATTTGTGAATATCTCGTAAACCTGGGCTGTGTTTAAGGCCCGGATTTCATTTATTTTTATATCATCTTTATTACCGTCGTAATTTATGGTTTCATCATAAATAATTTCGGTTTCTTGTCTAATTATTGAAATTCCGTTTTGCGAGAGGAAATTATATATAAAACCCAGCGCGAAAGAAACTAAAACAATAATAAATATTTTTCTGTAATCAGGTTTCAAATGCTTAATAGTTTTCGTTAATTAGTTCGTCAAAATTTTTAACTTATAAAAGTAATTATAAATGAAGAGAAATTAAAATGAAATTAAAAGAGAAAAATGCATTAATAACAGGTGGAGCAAAAGGAATTGGTTTCGCGACAGCCGTAAGATTGGCAAATGAAGGATGCAATATTGTTCTATTGGATTTATTTGAAAATGAATTAACCGAAGCTAAATTAAAACTTGAGAAGATTTCTAAGGTAAAAGTATTTGTTAAGAAAACAGATGTAACAAATAAAAATGAAGTATATGATTCTGCAAAAATAATTGAAAATGAATTCGGCGCTATTGATATATTAATTAACAACGCGGGATATGTAAAAGGAGGAGATTTTCTTGATCAGCCGGATGAAGAATGGGAAAAAACTATCGATGTAAACTTACGCTCATTTATATACACAATAAGGGCTTTTCTCCCGTCAATGAATAAAAGAAATTCAGGATTTGTCATAAATATATCATCCGCGTCAAGCGCGTTAGGTGTTCCAGGTTTATCAATTTATACGGCAACCAAATGGGCTGTTTGGGGACTTACAGAATCCATGCGTTTTGAATCAATGAACGCCGGGAAAAATGTAAGATGGGTGTCGATACATCCTAGCTATATACAGACCGGTCTATTTGCTGGAGCTAAATTAGGTATGTTGGGAAATTTAATTGTTCCGTTATTAAAAAGTCACGACGTAATTGCAAAAGCAATAATTAAAGCAATCAAAAAAGATAAAAACATAATGTTTCGTCCCCGCACATTAAAAATCGCAATTCTATTAAGAGGAATTATGCCTGATAAATTATTTCAGGCAATTTTAATTTTAATGGGTGTGCCGCAAAGCATGCGTTCCTGGAAGGGAAGAAATTAGTTAATCCTCAAGCACCGCACAATTTGCGGGGATTCCGGGTTTTACAAGAATTACTTTTTCTTTCTGCACAATTACTTGTCCCGGTTCCATTCCTTTTTTCTTGTAAACGAATTTGGCGAATGTATAAGCTACCGGCGCTGTGCCGGCGGTTTTTGCTTTACTGAAAAATGCTGCAATTGAAGCAACGTCTTTAATCACATTTTTTGGCACGACTTCTTTGGAATTATCTACTCTTAGTATTACATGTGAACCCGGCAGTCCGCGGGCGTGAAACCAGTAATCATTCTGTTTTGCGAACTTCGTTGACAGCAGATCATTGCTTTTACTATCTCTTCCGATATAAACGTGATACTTATCCTCAATTAAGTAATGTCTGAATTTTATCTGATCTTCCATTTTTTTACCGGGCTGTTTATCCGTTTTTATTTTAAGTTTGCTTTTAACCGCGTTTAATTCATCCAAAGTCGACGATTTTTCAAATTCCGTTTTTATTTTTAATAAATAATTATATGATTTTTCCGATTCTTCAAAAAGTTCAATTGATTTACTGTAATTAATTCTTTCATCACGTGACTTGTCGAAATAATAATCAATATTTTGTTTGGGCTGAATTTTTGTATTTAATTTAACTGTGATATCATTTCCGGTTTCATAATCGTTAAGTACAAGTTCATCTTTTCTGTTTTCACCTTTAAATAATGATTCGTCGAGAAGATGGATATTTGTCAGTAATAAATTTCCGAAGTTTTTATAAATTTCTTCTTTTGAACCTTCATCAATTCTTTTTCTAAGACTATTTAATTTACCGGAAAGTTTATATAGTTCCTTATCGAGATATTTCGAAATTTCATCTCTAATACTCGATGAACTCTCATTTTTATACTTTAACGATATATATTTATTTATTGCGTTTAAATAATTCTCCGCTCTTTCGGCTTTATTATTTTCTTTGGATTTAAGGAAAGAGGCGGGGAGAAAGAACATTTTGTTTTCAGCTTCATCATAAAACACTGAAATATTCTCTGAGAATACTTCTAAGATTACGGCATATAAATTATTTTTGAATTCTTCATTTGAATCGGAGTGAGTTCTTGCTTTAGCTTCAATAAACATATCTTTTGGAATTCTGGAAAATAATTTTCTAAGCTCGGGATATTGAAGTCCCGAAAAACCAAACTCGCTTAAGTCGGGGATAACCGCGTTAGCTGAATAAGTTGAATTTAACAAATCGTTTATAATTTCTTCTTCATTACATAAAATCTTTTTAAATGACTCATAATTCCTATCGGAATTTATTATTATAATATTTGTATCACGGCCTCTGATTGTAAAATATACTCCTGCCGATTTTAGATTTATCCTAATTATTCTGTCGTTTTCCGCTATTTCAACATTAATAATTTCATCCGGCAGAAGATTGTTGAAAAAAGAAGCAGAATTTTTTTTCGCTTTATAATGTTCGTTTTTAATCTGGAAGTATGGAATGTTCTGGTCGGTTGAAATTATTAGATGCCTGTATGGAAACTCTTTATTTCCGATTGCGAAATATAATTTATTCTTATCCTGTGTGAATATTTCATCAATTCTTAAGCCGGGCAGAATATTATTCAGCTCGGTAACCGCTCTGTTTATATAGAAATAATTTCTAAACATGTAATAAATTAAATATAATGAAGGCTTAATATAAATATTATACCCGTCATTTTTAGTTTTATATTTAGAAATTATTAAAAAGATTAATTTAACAATGTATCCGGATTTAAATTATCCGCTTCAATGATTTTAAAATAATTAACGGTTCCGACCTTAAGTTCAACCGTAGCTTCATCGTCGCATACAATTAGTGCTTTTGGGTGAAGCTGAAGCGCGCTTACGGTCCACATATGATTTACTCCTTCTTCAACCGCTTTGTGAAGCGCTCGTGCTTTATTATGACCGGATATAATAATAAGTACTTCATGCGCGTCCAATACTGTTTTTACGCCTACGGTTAATGCCGTTTTAGGTACCATATTTATATTATTTTGGAAGAATCTTGAATTAGCTAATACGGTATCATGCATAAGTGTCTTTACACGCGTTTGCGAACTTATGGATGATCCTGGTTCGTTAAATGCAATATGACCGTCGTGACCAATTCCGCCAATGAATAAATTTATTCCTCCTAATTTTTTTATTTTATTCTCGTATAACAAACATTCTTTTTCAAGGTTATGAGCGTTTACGTTTAATATATTAACATTGTTTTTGCCGATATCAATATGTTTAAAAAAATTACTCCACATATAGAAATGATAACTTTCGGGATGGGTTTCGGGAAGACCAACATATTCATCCATATTAAAAGTAATAACATTCTTAAATGAAATGATTCCTTTCTTAAAAAGTTTTATAAGTTCTTTGTACATTCCTAACGGCGAGGAACCTGTGGGCAATCCTAAAATAAAAGGTTTTGTTTTTGTGGGTTTGAAATTCAACAATGATGCGGCAACATAATTGGCTGCCCATTTAGAAACGAATTGGTAATTAGGCTGAATTAGTAATCTCATATTAACTCCGACGGTTTATATAAAATTAAAATTTAATCAGGCATATCTCTCCGTTTTCTTTCTTCCTTTGTTAAATCAAATACAGCTGTTAATAAATTCTTGTCAGTTTCGGTAAATTGAACATTTCGTCTTGCCATTACCTTTTTTGCTACTTCAATTCCGTTTTCAAGTTTATAAGTGGTCATGGAATCTGATCCGCCCCAGGCAAAAGAGGGAACATATTTTGGCGGGAAACCGGAACCGAATATATTTGCCGCTACACCGCATACGGTGCCGGTGTTAAACATTGTATTGATAGATGTTTTAGAATGGTCGCCCATTGTAAGCCCGACAAACATATTGCCGGAATCAATTAGTTTGTCGTTTATTACAACCTTTATATTTCCGTAATTGTTTTTTAAGTCGCTGTTGTTAGTATCCGCGCCCAAATTACACCAGGGTGAAATATATGAATGTCCTAGAAAACCGTCATGCTGCTTATTTGCAAAAGAATGTATAATCGAATTTTCAACTTCGCCTCCGACTTTACAGTATTCGCCGATACTCGTATTTTCATAAATCTTTGCCGAAATTTTTATTTTAGAATTATTTCCTATAAAACATGGACCTATAATAACGGCGTTCGGCATTATCTCAACATTTTCTCCGATATAAACCGGACCTTCACTGGCGTCGATTACAACACCCGGTTTAATAACGGAATCCTCACCAATTATAATATTCTTTTCATTTATTAAAACCGCACCGTCATAAATCTTGCCTTTAATATTTTTTCTTTCCGCCTTATGGAAAACAAAATCTTCAACAATTTGTTCTCCGTTGTTTGCTGCCAAATCCCATGGATAATTAATTACAGTTGAATCACACTCAGTTTTTTTAATTCCGTCAAAAAGGGAAGAAGTAATTACATTATGAAAATTTGCTTTAATTTTTTCGAAGTGAATACCGCTTAATTTGGCTGCGGCAAATGTATCACCCGAATAATAAAGTGCGTCGCCTTTTTTAAATATCATTGAGATTGTTTTTGTATTAAGCAGTACGCGTCCGTTAACGAAAAGGCAAGAATCAATATTTCCTAAATCATTCACTGACAAATTCTTATTACTCTCTTTTACTTTCTCTTCAAGATATTTACGGCAATGCAAAAATATGTTTGCCGAAGGGAATGAATTTAATATCTTTTCTTTGATAGTTAATATCCCGCATCTGAGGTCATAAACCGGGCGCATGTAAACAAGAGGTAATAGATTTTCAAACTTCTCGTCTTCAACAATGCAAATGTTTTTTATCATTTATCTGCCTTGTTTTATTCTGGTTGGTTTAAAATAACAAAAAAGGCGTTATAAAAATAACGCCTTTAATTATTTTCTTATTGCTTAATTTATTCAATCGCTTTTTTTAATTTTTTAAGCACCGCTAAAAGCATTAAAGCGGCAAGAGATGCGCATATAATCAGAATTAAAAAGAACTGCCATAATTCCCATTCCTGGTAGAAACGCCCTACAAATCCGGCAAGATAATTTCCTACCGCGGTTGCGCCGAACCATCCGCCCATCAATAAACCTTTCATTTTAGGAGGCGCTACTTTTGAGACAAATGAAAGTCCCATCGGACTTAAATGAAGTTCTGCGATTGTTAACATAAAATATGTGGAAATTAAATAAAAAGGTGAAACTGTAACAGCCGATGTTGCGCCGTTTAATGAATGAACCGGTGCTAGACCAATTGACGCGACAACCATTACTACATAAGCCATTGCTGTTATAAGCATTCCTATACCAATTTTTGCGGGGGACGACGGCTCTTTTCCTCTGTTGCTAAGCCATAAAAACATTCCTACAATTACAGGGGTCATCAGCACAATAAACATTGGATTAAAAGCCTGGAACTGTTCAGGTGAAATTGTTCCTGTTTCAGGCATTGTATTAATTTTATAAATCAATACTATCAATCCAATTACTGCAAAAACGGCTCCGACTATTTTACCTTTAGGTCCGGATGATTTTTTTAACGATGCCGATGCGCCTAAAATTATAAATAATATTGAATGAAGAGCAATTACATCAAACAGCAGAAATGTAAATTTTCCTACAATCTGATGCGTATAATCCCTTGCGAATAAAGAAAGAGCCGCACCGTTTTGATGAAAAGCCATCCAGAAAAATATTACAATTCCGAATACAATTAAAAGAGCGATTACCCTGTCTTTTTCCTGTTTAGGTGTCAATACTAAATCTTTTTCATTATTGGTTTCGTTCTTTGACTGGTAATCGGCTAGTTTATAATGTTTTTTGAAAAATGTAAAAATAAGAAGTGAGATTACCATACCTATTGAAGCAACACCGAACGCGGCGTTATAACCTTGAGCCAAAGTAGTTCCGAAAGAATCCATAAAAAAATTCTTTATACCGGCCGCAGCAAACGGGGCATAAAATGCGCCTACGTTAATACCCATATAAAAAATATTATAACCTGCGTCTTTTAATGATTTATCGGAATGTCCGTATAAATTGCCTACTAATACCGAAATATTTGCTTTAAATAAGCCGTTGCCGATTGCCACGACAAACAATGCCGCAAAGACTAAAATTGACTGATCGGTAGGTATTGCCATCATGGCGTATCCTATTCCGACGACAATAGCTCCAAGTACAATTGTTCTTCCGTATCCTAAATAATTATCGGCTATCCAGCCTCCTAAAATTGGAGTAAAATAAACACCGGCTAAAAATATACCGTAAACGTTTGTTACTGTTGCCTGATCCCATCCAAAATTTTCCTGAAGATAATACACGAAAATGGCGAGCATGGTGTAATATCCGAATCTTTCCCACATTTCCGTGAAGAACAGTACTATTAGTCCTCTTGGGTGGTCTTTAAACATATTCTCTCCTGATTGATATTAGCGAATCTATTCCCGAAAAGTAAATGCCGAAAGGCAGTCCGGGAATGGTTAGTTAAATTATGATGTGAATTTAATTTCATGAATTCCTGATTTAGGTAAATCCATTAATTTTGGAATGAAAGATAACAAATCAAAAATATAATCCAAAAACATACGGACGGATATTATGAAAAAAAGATTAAGATAAACAGTCTTTAATATTTCTCTTAAAATATTTTCTTTGAAACTTATTTTCACAAATAAAATATAAGGGACAAAAAGATAAAATTTGTTATACAAATACGCTTTTAATATATTTATACAATGAAAAAATTCATGAAAAAAATATTTATTATTCCCGCTTCGGCATTATTATTAATTTTAATCCTTGTTCTAGTAGCCGACAATATTATTCTGCCGTGGTATGTTGCCTCCGATGAAGTTACAGTTCCCGATTTAGTCGGAAAAAATAAAGATGAAGCAGTTGAGATTCTTCAGAATATTGGATTAAATCCTATTGTTGAAGAACCTAGGTTTGATGAAAGATATAAAAAAAATGATGTGATTTATCACAATCCGCGTTCGGGAATTAATGTAAAAACGAACCGGCGTGTATACTTGTTTATAAGCGGTGGCGAACCGCAGATTAGAATGCCCAAACTTATAGGTAAAACATTAAGGGACGCCAATGTAACGGTTGAAAGATTAGGACTGTCGTTAGGTGATTTGGAAGAAACAAGATCCGAATTCCCCGCAAATACTATAATTGAACAGGAATTTGACGAAGGCGAAATACTTCCTAAAGGAACAATAATAAACCTTAAAATCAGCGTCGGTCCACAAGTAGGTATGATACGCGTGCCAAGTCTTTTAGGCAAATCTGTGAAGGAAGCCGAAAACATTCTGCACAGGCATTCGTTAAAGTTCGGACAGAAAGTGTACTTAAGTTCTCCTAATCTGCTGCCGAATACAATTATTGATCAATATCCAAGCGAAGATAAATTATTAAGTTACGGCGACAGCGTTGACGTAACTATTACTCAAAGCAATTAATAGTGAATAAAATATGAATAAAATTCTTGCTCCCTCAATACTGGCTGCCGATTTTTCTAATTTAGCTCAGCAGATACGTATGGCTGAAATGGGCGGCGCGGATTGGATACACTGCGATATTATGGACGGCAAATTTGTTCCTAATATTTCATTCGGACCGATTATAGTGAATACGGTTAAAGGTATTACAAAACTTCCCGTCGATGTTCATTTGATGATTCAGCGGCCGGATGATTTTCTTGTAGAATTTGTAAATGCCGGCGCGGATTATATAACGGTGCATCAGGAAGAAGTTGTGCACCTTAACAGAACCATAAATAGAATTAAAGAACTAGGAGCCAACGCCGGTGTTGTGCTTAATCCGTCTACGCCTGTCAGCACTTTATCCGAAATATTAGATATTGTCGATATGATTTTAATTATGAGCGTTAACCCGGGATTCGGAGGTCAAAAGTTCATTGAATCATCTTTGAATAAAATAAAATTTCTTGATTCAATCCGTAATGAAAAAGGTTATAAATATTTAATCGAAATTGACGGGGGAGTAGGGCCCGATAATATAAATAAAATATCCGAGGCCGGATGCGATGTTTTTGTCGCGGGTTCCTCGGTTTTCGGTGCGGATAATATTTCAGCGGCTGCTATGGAATTAAAGAATCTGCTGAACAAGTAATACCATAAGTCTTAACATATAAATTGTTTCATATAAAAAAGATATCCGTTACAATTTATTCATTTCTTTTATATATTTTCATTTCAATTTGTCATAAAATGGGATATTTTAATTGACAATTCAAATAGTCAATATTTCCTACCATGATGTATTTAAAAGATACGGCGGCAAGTATAATATTTTTAGAGATTTATACGAAAAAGATCTGCTGGGTCTCGAAATTAGAAATATCGAACAGGAATTAAGCGAAAAAGTTAGAAGAATATTTCTTGATAATAAAGAAATATGTTATTCGGTAAAAAATGAAAATAATAGTTCCGACTTTCTCGCATTAGGTTCGTTCAGCGTATTAAAAGATTTATCCAAAATTGTTCTATCAGCCGGAAATGAAGATCTAGGTTATAAGATTTCAAAAGTATTCGGCAATATTAGAAATTACGACCAAAAATATTTTAAGATTGATTCGCTCATTTATCCGTTGACAAATTCTTATGTAATGGGAATTCTTAACGTAACCCCGGATTCATTTTCCGACGGGGGTAAATATTTTAATACTGATGACGCGGTACGGCATGCAATTGAAATGATTGACGAAGGAGCGGATTTTATTGATATCGGAGGCGAGTCGACCAGACCCGGTTCCGAAAAGGTTGAAACAGATGAAGAATTAAGACGGGTAATTCCCGTAATAGAAAAATTAATAAGTAAAAGGCCCGGGACAATAATTTCTATTGATACTACAAAATCTGCCGTGGCTAAAGAAGCATTAAATTCCGGTGCTAAAATTGTTAATGATATAAGCGGCGGAACTTTTGATAAAAATATATTAAATGTGGTTAGTGAGTTTAAAGCCGCTATGGTAATTATGCATATAAAAGGCACGCCGAAGGTTATGCAGAATAATCCATTTTATGAAGACGTTGTTTCGGAAGTTTATGATTTCCTATCAGAAAAAGCCGAAGAAGCTGAAAAATACGGAATTAAAAACCTGTTTATAGATCCGGGTATTGGTTTCGGGAAAAGAGTTGAGGATAATTTTGAACTGGTTAAAAGATTAAATGAATTTAAAAGTATCGGCTACCCGATTCTAATCGGAATGTCAAGAAAATCATTTCTCGGTAAAACTCTTGGTAATAATATTGATGAAAGGGAGAACGCGACAACCGTTGCCGAAACAATTGCCGTAAACAACGGAGCAAGAATTGTTCGAACTCATAATGTAAAAAATGCGGCCGAAGCGAAAAAAATTATTAACTTTGTAAATAACCCGGAAAAGTTTTTTAATGATTGAATTATTTAAAATAGGATTCCTCACCTTTACGTTTGTAGATTTGATTGATATTGCACTCGTAGCTTTTATAATCTATAAACTCTATACCGTTATCCGCGGAACAATTGCAGCACAGATATTTATTGGATTGATTATAGTTCTGCTTCTGTCATTTGTAGCGCAGGCGGCTAGTCTTAAAGCATTGGGATGGCTTCTAAAATTAGTTTCCGATATTTGGGTAATAGCGTTTATAATATTATTTCAGCCCGAAATTAGAAGACTGCTAATTCTTCTCGGAAGAAACCCGCTTATAAGACTTTTTCTGAAAAGCGACGAAAAAAATATTGCAGATATTCTAACTGATACGGCTTTTGAATTGGCTCAAAATCAGCACGGCGCGTTGATTGTAATTGTTAAGTCAGCGGGTATAAGAGGTGTTGTAGAAACCGGTGAAATTATTAATGCGAGGGTAAATAAAAACCTGCTCCGCTCTCTGTTTTTCCCCAGGTCTCCTATGCACGACGGAGCTGTAATTATTAAAGGAGGAATTATTGAAGCCGCAAGATGTACTCTTCCTCTTTCATCCGAAACTGTAATTAAAGGTCAAGCTCTTGGTATGAGGCATAGAGCCGGACTTGGAATCACTGAAACCGCCGATGTAATAAGTTTGATTGTATCCGAAGAAACAGGGGGAATCTCTGTTGCCCAAAACGGAATACTTAAGCGCGGACTTTCAAAAGAATCATTAAAAGCCGAATTGACGGCAAGCATGCAGGTATCAAAAGAAAAGGGATGGAAAGGATTATTTGAACAGTTTTCTAAACACAAGTAAGTTTGATACGGATAATAAAATCTGCGCCGTAATTCCGTTCTTTAATGAAGAAAAAACAATAAAGGATACTGTAAACGAGGTATTACGATTCGTCGATTTTGTAATTGCGGTAAATGACGGTTCTTCCGATAGTTCGTATGATAAAATTAAAAATATTGATAAAGTTATTATTTTGAAAAATGATTTTAATCTGGGAAAAGGCAAAGCATTATTAAAAGGTTTTACGGAAAGCTTAAAGTTAAATTCAAAATATACAATCACAATTGACGCAGATCTTCAGCATAGTCCTAAATGTATTCCGGATTTTATTGATAAAATTATTAATTATGATATTGTTATCGGGAACAGGCTTCATGATTTAAAAAATATGCCGCTTCAGAGAAGATTAAGTAATTTGTTAACTTCATTTTTGCTTTCTAAAAAAACAAGAAGAAATATTATTGACTCGCAATGCGGATACAGGATATTTAAAACTCCGGTTCTGAAAAATATTCTTCCGGAATCTCCCGGTTTTGAAGCCGAAAGCGAAATGATAGTTAAAGCGGCAAGAAACAATTACAAAATCGGATTCACAGATATACCTGTAATATACGGGAATGATGACAGTAAGATGAAAGCGCTGCAGGCTATTAAAGGATTCTTGAAAATAATGTTTATGTAATTATATGTCCAAAAAGAAAAAATATGTAATTGAAGGGATAAGCGACAACCTGGCTTTCTGCGAAGCGGGTAAATTAATATTGAGCCTTAAACTAAAAGAAATCTTTTCACTTATTGATTTGCTTTTTAAGGACGATAAACCTGAAAATATTCACGCGCTTAGAATTGCTTTAAGAAAATTCCGCTATGTTTTTGAGATATTTTATATTTGTTATAACAAAGAACTATTTAATTATATTTACAAAAAAATAAAATTTCTTCAGGATTTAATCGGCAGCTGCAGGGACCTTGATGTTATGATATTAAAAGTAGAAGAAATAGCTCTTGAAACTAAGGCGAAAATTCCAAAATATTTTTTCAGTAAGATTGATGAAAAAAGATTGGCTTCCCGTCAAATTATTAAGCTGGAATTGATTAAATTCCTATCCGATAAAAAAGTTAATAGTATTTTAATTAATTAAGAGGTGGTAAAATGAAGCTAAGATATTTTTCGCACTCGGCATTTCAAATTACTACAAACGAAGGCAAGGTTATTCTTATCGATCCTTTTCTTGACGGCAACCCTACATCACCGGTAAAAGCGGATGATGTTAGAGCAGATTATATTATATTAACGCACGGACACGGTGATCATATAGGCGACGCATTCAGCATAGCGAAAAGATGCGGCTCAACATTTATATGCGTAAACGAATTGGGAAACTACTGCATTAAAAACGGTTTTAAAAGTCATAATATGCATATCGGCGGAGCGCATAATTTTGATTTCGGTCGAGTGAAATTTACAATTGCTCATCACGGATCAATGACGCCGGACGAATATTACGCAGGCGAGCCTTCGGGCGTTGTGCTTACAATTGACGGAAAAGTTATTTATCATACCGGGGATACGGGTTTGTTCTACGATATGAAACTTATTGGAGAGCTTAATAAAATAGATTATATGATGCTTCCGAT